>Ga0307929_1000131_pt1 | contig 74642 bp, 71 predicted proteins | sample AceLakmetage1330_FD_203160 | JGI IMG/M metagenome (GOLD analysis project Ga0307929, IMG submission 203160) | Saline water microbial communities from Ace Lake, Antarctica - #1330 | ecosystem: Environmental > Aquatic > Non-marine Saline and Alkaline > Saline | place: Antarctica: Ace Lake...
AAACTTCGCCTAAAAGCGGCGTTTTGCATCGTTGGACTGATCATTCGCCACCAGGTCTTCAATCGGCACCAGCCGGCGCGGTACGCCGGACAGGTCACAGGGCACATGCGCCATGCTGACGCGATACATCGGCCACTGGACCACCTTCAGCCGCTGCAGATCGACCAGAAACACGCCGTTGATGCGGCCGAACCAGTCATCCCATTGCTGGAATGCCCAGTTTTCCCAGCCCTTTGGCGGCGGTGTGGTGATATCGGCAACCGCCTGCGGGTGGGCGGCGCAAAACCCGACAGCCGACCGGCCCGGATCACGCGGGTCCAGATAGGCAGCGGCGCGCTCAATGAGGGCGGGCACAGACCCGCCGTCTTCCGCAATATGCAGCCCGGCAGAGATTTTCCGCCCGAAATGAAAGTGGATCAGTGCTTCGTCGCGCATGGGCACCTTCGCTTTTTCTGCATTTGCGTTTCAACTTCACCCTATACCAGATGAGTCGGCACGTCAGGTGCGGCGCAAAATGTGCGCAGACGCTCGCGGCGGGCACTGAAAAAAGCCCCATGCCGCCATGTTTGGGGCAAAGTGTCGCAAAGCCAAAGCACTGTGTCGCCGTGCTCGTCAGCCGCGCTATACTTGTTGATCTGTGCTGGGGCAGGGGATTCGCTTGCTTCGGACCCTAGGAGGCAGCCCGGCGGGGCTGCAAAGCGCGATTTACCGCCCCGAAAGGGGTGTCACTGTTATTTGCGTGGACGGCGCGACGTGGTAAGCGTCCGCATCCGCAAAAACGGCCTCAGTTCAATTGGGGTCATGCATCAGGAATTACGACCGGGGATGTCGAGAATGGCGAAGTTTTTTACGGCTCTGGCCTTCATGGGCGCGATGTTCGCAGCCACCATTGCAGGCGCAGCACAGCCCGAACCATGGCAGATGATGTTCCAGCCGGCAGCCTCCCCGGTTATGGAGGAAATCACCAGTTTCCATAATTTCCTGCTGATCATTATTACAGCCATAACCCTGCTGGTGCTGGCGCTGCTGATCTACTGCATGATCCGCTTCAACTCGAAAACCAATCCGACGCCGTCAAAGACCTCTCACAACACGACCATTGAAGTTCTGTGGACGGTTGTGCCGGTGCTGATTCTGGTTGCGATCGCCATTCCGTCATTCCGGCTGCTTTATCTTCAGGCTGTGATCCCGGAAACCGAACTGACCATCAAGGCCACCGGGTATCAGTGGTATTGGGGCTATACCTACCCGGACAATGGCGACTTTGAATATTTCGCCAACATGGTTGAAGAAGCTGACCTGACACCCGGCCAGCCGCGGCTGCTGACTGCCGATGCCAAGGTTGTCGTGCCTGTGGATACCAATGTGCGCGTGCTGGTGACGGCCGCTGACGTGATCCACAACTGGGCCATGCCTGCATTCGGCGTCAAGATGGACGCGGTGCCCGGCCGTCTCAATGAAACATGGTTCCGCGCCAACGAAACCGGCATCTATTACGGCCAGTGCTCTGAACTGTGCGGTGTGCGTCACGCATTCATGCCCATTGAAGTGCATGTGGTCACTAAGGATGATTTCCAGGCATGGGTTGCCGAAGCGCAGGCCGAATACGCGCTCAACGGCTCGGTTCCCCCGTCGCCGCTCGAAATGCAAACCCAACTGGCCGAGGTTCGCCAGTAGGCGCCTTCGTTCCGCTATATAAGAAACAACCTGCTCACTTAGAGGACTAAACCGATGGCGAGCGATCTCACTCACGCAGAGCATCACGAAGATCACCCCACTGGCTGGCGGCGTTACGCTTACTCCACCAACCACAAAGACATCGGAACGATGTATTTGATCTTCGCCATCGTGGCCGGCGTGATCGGCGGCCTGATGTCAGTCGCCATTCGCGCGGAGCTTCAGTATCCCGGTGACGGCATTCTGGGCGGCGACTATCACTTCTATAATGTGCTGGTGACCGGCCACGCGCTCATCATGATCTTCTTCATGGTGATGCCTGCCATGATCGGCGGCTTCGGCAACTGGTTCGTGCCGCTGATGATCGGCGCGCCGGACATGGCCTTTCCGCGGATGAACAACATCTCGTTCTGGTTGCTGCCTGCAGCGATCAGCCTGCTGATCATCTCGATGTTTGTGCCCGGCCCTCCCGGTGCCAACGGTGTCGGCGGCGGCTGGACAATCTATCCGCCGCTCTCGACGTCCGGCCAGCCCGGACCGGCCATGGATTTTGCCATTCTGGCGCTGCATATCGCCGGTGCATCGTCCATTCTCGGTGCCATCAATTTCATCACCACCATCTTCAACATGCGTGCGCCGGGCATGACCCTGCACAAGATGCCGCTGTTCGTATGGTCGGTGCTGGTCACCGCCTTCCTGCTGCTGCTGTCGCTGCCGGTTCTGGCTGGCGCCATCACCATGCTGCTGACGGACCGCAACTTCGGCACGACGTTCTTTGATCCGTCAGGCGGCGGCGACCCGATCCTGTTCCAGCACCTGTTCTGGTTCTTCGGTCATCCCGAGGTGTACATCCTCATCCTGCCGGGCTTCGGCATGATCTCGCACATCATTTCCACCTTCTCCAAGAAGCCCGTCTTCGGCTATCTCGGCATGGCCTACGCCATGGTCGCCATCGGCGCGGTGGGCTTCATCGTGTGGGCGCACCATATGTACACCGTGGGTCTGGACGTCGACACGCAGGCCTATTTCCTGTTCGCCACCATGGTGATTGCGGTGCCGACGGGTATCAAGATCTTCTCGTGGATAGCCACCATGTGGGGCGGCTCGATCGAGTTTAAAACGCCCATGCTCTGGGCCATCGGCTTCATCTTCCTGTTTACCATTGGTGGTGTGACGGGTGTGGTGCTCGCCAATGCGGGCGTCGATCGCTCCTTCCACGACACATATTATGTGGTGGCTCACTTCCACTACGTGCTGTCACTGGGCGCCGTGTTCGCCATCTTCGCGGGCTGGTACTACTGGTTCGGCAAGATGTTCGGCTACTCCTATTCGGAGTTCATCGGCAAGCTGCACTTCTGGGTGACGTTCATCGGCGTGAACATTTTGTTCTTCCCACAGCACTTCCTGGGTCTTGCAGGTATGCCGCGCCGGTATGCGGATTATCCTGATGCCTATGCCGGCTGGAACTACGTGTCCTCCATCGGCTCCTACATTTCCGCCTTTGCTGTCCTCATCTTCCTGTGGGGCGTTGTGGAAGCCTTCATGGCCAAGCGCAAAGTGGCGGACAATTACTGGGGTGAAGGTGCAACGACGCTGGAATGGACCCTGTCCTCACCACCCCCATTCCATCAATTCTCTGATCTGCCCCGCATCAAGTAGGGCAGTCTGAAAAAGGACGAAGCGCTGATATGAGCGACATCACCTATACGCAGCCGGACGGAGGCCCCAACAGGGCCTCCGTTTCTGCACCCGGATACATGGAAGCGGACATCGCGGATTATCTCGCGTTGTTGAAGCCGCGCGTCATGTCGCTGGTGGTGTTTACCGGCCTTGTGGGCATGGTGATTGCGCCCGGCAGCATTCACCCGCTGACCGCCATCACGGCACTGTTGTGCATCGCCATCGGCGCTGGCGCATCCGGTGCATTGAATATGTGGTGGGACGCGGACATCGACGCCGTAATGGATCGCACAGCCAAGCGCCCCATCCCGCGCGGTGTTGTTTCCGCGCAGTCGGCGGCAGCCTTCGGCGGCACACTTTCAGCAGCTTCCATCTTCGTTATGATGGCGCTGGTCGGCTATGTGCCCGCAGCACTGCTGGCATTCACCATCATCTTCTATGTCTTGATCTACACAATGTGGCTTAAGCGCGCGACGTCGCAGAACATTGTCATCGGCGGCCTCGCAGGTGCCCTGCCGCCCGCCATCGGCTGGGCGTCGGTCACCGGCACCCTTGCGATTGAGCCTTTGGTGCTGGTCGCCATCATCTTTTTCTGGACCCCGCCGCATTTCTGGGCGCTTGCCCTTGTTCGCAACGAGGACTATGCCCGCGCCGGTGTGCCCATGCTGCCGGTCGTGGCCGGCCCGGATGCGACCCGCACCCAGATTCTGCTCTATTCCCTGCTGCTGGTGCCGCTTGCAATGTCGCCTGTGGCGCTGGGCTTTGGTGGCATCCTTTATGCGGTAAGTTCTGTCGGTCTTGGCGCAGGCTTTTTGTGGTGCGCCGTGCAGGTCTATCGCCACCGCACCGCAGACATGGCTGACAGTTCCGCTATGCGGCTGTTCGGCTTTTCCATCTTCTATCTTTTCGCGCTTTTTGCATCCCTGCTGATCGAACGCATTGTGGGGCTCGCCCCCTTTGCGTCATGGATTTAGGACACCAGACCGCCATGGCCGGCGACAACAATACGGATATTGAACCGGTACGGCTTACGCCCGAGCAGCAGGCTCGCCTGCGCCGCCGCAATATTGTCGTTGCCCTTTCACTGGCGGCACTGGTGGGGCTCTTCTTCGCAATGACGCTCGTTCGCCTCGGCGGCAACGTCGCAAGCCGCAGCTACTAGCGAAAGGAACGCACCATGACTGCAACAGCCATTTCGTCTTCTCTGCAAGCCCGTGAGCGGCAGATCGCGCTGGCCTGCGCCATCCTTGTCGGCGGCATGATCGGCATGGCTTACGCAGCAGTGCCTCTTTATGAAATGTTCTGCCGCGTCACCGGCTATGGCGGTACCACGCAGGCAACAGATCACTTCTCCGATGTAGTGCTCGACCGCATGGTCAGCATCCGCTTCGACGCCAACACCGCCCGCGACATGCCCTGGGGCTTCCGCCCGCAGCAGCACACGCTGGACCTTAATATCGGCGCTGACGGAATTGCCTTTTACACGGCTGAAAACCTGTCGGACCGGCCCATTGTCGGCACCGCGACCTACAATGTGACACCGCAGAAGGCGGGTGCCTATTTCGCCAAGGTGGATTGCTTCTGCTTTACCGAGCAGGTGCTGCAGCCCGGTGAAAAGGTCGATATGCCGGTCACCTTCTTCGTGGATCCGGCCATTGCCGATGATCCCGACATGGATGATGTTTCAGCCATCACCCTGTCATACACATTCTTTGAAAAAACCAATCCGGTAACCGCCATTTCGGATGGTAGCTAAACGCGACTAACGATAATCCACCCGCCTGCGCTATACATATCGGTAGCAGGCGACAAAGACAGCAAGACACTCCTTAAGAGACTGGGGACCCCACATGGCCGACGCACACGCCAAACATCACGACTATCATCTGGTTGACCCGAGCCCGTGGCCGTTTGTCGGTTCCATTGGCGCCTTCATCATGATGTTTGGTGCGGTCATCGCCATGAAAGGCGCGTTCGGCCTTGAAGGCCCGTGGGTCTTCACCGTCGGTCTTGCCATCGTGCTCTACACATTTGTCGGCTGGTGGCGCGATGTCATCAAAGAGGCCGAGCACCAAGGCCATCACACACCGGTGGTGCAACTTCATCTGCGCTACGGCATGGTGCTGTTCATCGTGTCAGAAGTGATGTTCTTCGTTGCGTGGTTCTGGGCCTATTTCGACGCCAGCCTGTTTACCGGCGAAGTGGCACAGTATGCCCGCTTTGAAGCAACCGGCGGACACTGGCCCCCGGTAGGCATTGAGACATTTGACCCGTTCCACCTGCCGCTGATGAACACCCTCATTCTGCTGACCTCGGGCACGACAGTCACCTGGGCGCACCACGCGCTGCAGAACGGCGACCGGCAGGGACTCAAATGGGGTCTCATCTGCACGGTTGTTCTCGGCGCGCTGTTCTCACTGCTGCAAGCATATGAATACAGCCATGCGGCCTTCGGGTTCTCCGGCAACATCTATGGCTCCACTTTCTTCATGGCCACCGGTTTCCACGGCTTCCATGTCATCATCGGCACCATCTTCCTGGCCGTATGCCTGATGCGTACCTATGCGGGTCACTTTACGCCAAGCCATCATTTCGGCTTCGAAGCTGCTGCCTGGTATTGGCACTTCGTGGACGTGGTCTGGCTGTTCCTGTTCGCTGCCATCTATGTATGGGGCGCAGGCACACCGGCAGCGCACTAGCCCACCACATTGACCTTTGAACGAGACAACAGCGCTCCAGCGGTTTCGCCCTTCGTGGCGGGGCTGCTGGGGCGCTGTCCGCGTTGTGGCAAGGGAAAGCTTTTTTCAGGCTTTCTGACTGTGTCGGGAAAATGCTCCAACTGCGGTCTTGATTTTGCCGAGGTTGATACCGGCGACGGCCCCGCCGTTTTCATCATCCTCATTGCCGGTTTTTTCGTCGTTGGGCTCGCGCTTTTTGTCGAGGTCTCCTACCAGCCACCCTACTGGGTGCATGCGATCATTTTCCTTCCGCTGGCATTGGCCGTACCTTTGGGCCTACTGCGTCCCTTCAAGGCAACGCTCATCGCGCTTCAGTTCCATCATCGCGCCCGGCAGGGCACCCATGATCATCAGGTGGGGGACGAATGACGTTCCGTCCACTGCTCTGGCCGACACTGTTTGCCAGTTTCGCACTGATTATCCTTGTTGCGCTCGGCAACTGGCAGATGGCCCGTCTGGAATGGAAGGATGCCCTGATTGCCGGGGTTGAGCGCGGCCTTGCAGCTGGGCCGGCACCCATTCCGGCGCCTGAAAGCTGGTCCGACATCAACCTTGCGGATCTGCGCTATACACACGCCACGGCCACCGGACGTTTCAATCACGACGCTGAGATTCACATCTACATGCCATCCCTCGACGGCGAGCCCGGCTATCACGTGGTGACACCCTTTGAAATGACATCGAGCGGCTGGCTGCTTGTGGATCGGGGGTTTGTGCCGATTAACCGCAAGGATGCCGCCACCCGTGCCGCCGGTCAGGTAGTGGGAGAGGTCAGCGTCTCGGGCATACTGGTGTCGCCTGACGAGGCCAATGCCTTTACGCCGGAGCCGGATCTGGCTGCGAATATCTGGTACCACCGCCCGATTGCTGAAATTGCGCAGGTTGTCGGCATTTCCCCCGTTTTCCCGCTGATGCTGGATGCCGAGGCTGCGCCTGGTCGCGGTCAACTGCCGATTGGCGGCCAGACCCGTATCGAGTTGGAAAACCCGCATCTGGGCTACGCATTGACATGGTATGGTCTCGCCGGAACCCTGATTGCCATATGGCTGGCATTGCACATCTCTCGCGGGCGCTTCAGGTTGAATTAAGGCTGTATGGCAGCCATCCGCAGCACCCCTTGCCCCGCCAAAGCCCGCCAGCTTATGGTGCGCCGCTTTTCAATCAGCAAGATCCGTAAAAGGCCCCATGCGATATATTTCGACCAGAGGTGACGCGCCGGTCCTCGAATTTGAGGATGTCCTGCTCTCGGGCCTTGCCCGCGACGGCGGTCTTTATGTGCCCGAAGCCTGGCCGCATTTCTCAACAGGTGAGTTCGCGTCCTTCGCAGGCCGTCCGTACACGGAAGTCGCCACCCGCATCATCCAGCCTTTTACGCCGTCGATTTGCGAGGCCGATCTCGCGCAGATGGTCGAGGCCGCCTATTCCAGTTTCAGCCATCCGGCAATCGCTCCGCTTGCGCAGCTTGATGCCAATGAATTTCTGCTGGAGCTGTTCCACGGTCCGACACTCGCCTTCAAGGATCTGGCCATGCAGCTTCTTGGGCAGCTGTTTGCCCATGTGCTGAAAAAGCGCGGCCAGCAGGTGACGATTGTTGCGGCAACGTCCGGCGACACCGGTAGCGCCGCTATCGAAGCCTTTGCAGGCATTGATGGGGTCAACATCATCGTGATGCACCCCAAGGGCCGCGTCTCCGAAGTGCAGCGGCGGCAGATGACGACGGTGCTTGCGCCCAATGTCCACAATGTCGCCATCGACGGCAATTTCGATGATTGCCAGGCGCTTGTGAAAGCCATGTTCAATGATCTGGATTTCCGCGACCGGGTGAAGCTTGCCGCCGTCAACTCCATCAACTGGTCCCGCATCCTCGCGCAGGTGGTTTACTACATCACCGCGGCAACGACCTTGGGCGCGCCGCACCGCGCCGTTTCCTTCAGCGTTCCCACCGGCAATTTCGGGGACATCTTTGCCGGCTATGTCGCGCGGCAGATGGGGCTGCCGATCGAAAAGCTGATTGTCGCCACCAATATCAACGACATTCTTGACCGCACCCTCAAGACCGGCAGCTACACGGTGGAGGGCGTCACGCCCACCGATGCACCATCCATGGACATTCAGGTGTCGAGCAATTTTGAGCGCCTGCTGTTTGACGCCTGCGGCCGCGATCCCTCAAAGGTGCGTGCCGCCATGGGTGCGCTCACCCAGTCCGGCAGCTTCGATATTCCCGGCGACGCCCTTACAACCATGCGCAACGATTTCGGATCGGCCCGCGTGGACAATGACACCATGCACGCGACCATGCGCGATACATTCAAGACGCTGGGCATGTTGATTGATCCGCATACGGCAGTCGGCCTTGCTGCGGCGCGCCAGACGCTTGATCCACGCGCAGCTCCGATGGTGACGTTGGCAACAGCCCATCCGGCAAAATTCCCCGCAGCCGTGGAAGCCGCCACCGGACAGCACCCCGCGCTCCCGGCGCATATGGCTGATCTCTTCAGCCGCGAAGAACGCCTATCAGAGCTGGAAAATGATCTGGCGGCTGTTGAGCGTTTCGTCGAAGACAAGATTGCCGCTTCATGACGGTAACAGTCTCGCGTCTCCCTAATGGCCTGACCATCGTTACAGATCCAATGCCGCATCTCAAAACGGCAGCCGTTGCGCTAACCGTCAATGCCGGTGCCCGTCATGAAACGTTGGAGCAGCACGGCATTGCGCACATGCTTGAGCATATGGCGTTCAAGGGCACGGCGACCCGCACGGCTGCTGAAATCGTCGGTGCCATCGAGCATGTCGGCGGATCGCTAAATGCTGCAACGTCACACGAGAACACGGTTTATGCCGCGCGCATCCTGCAGGAGGATGTGCCGCTCGCCGTCACCCTGATCGCGGACATCATAGAAAATTCCCGCCTTGAAGAAGCCGAACTCATCCGCGAGCAGGGTGTCGTTCTGTCTGAAATAGGCGAAGCGGAAGATACGCCTGACGATCTCGTCTTCGAGATGATGTCGGAGGCGGCATTCCCCGATCAGCCGCTGGGCCGCCCGATCCTTGGCACCCGCGACAGCGTGCGCGGCATGACGCCGGACACGATCCGCGGATATCTTGCTGCGCATTACCGCCCCGGCGCCATGATTCTCAGTGCGGCTGGCGCCATAGACCATAATAATTTCGTGGCGCTGGCCCAGAACGCGTTTCATGCAGGCGGCGACAAACCCGCCAGCAGCTTCAGCAAGGCGCAATATTCCGGCGGCATGGTGGCCAAGGCCCGTGACCTCGACCAGACGCATCTGGTGCTGGGCTTTGAAGGTGCTGCGACCGGCAGCAAGGCATTCTTCACGGCGGAAATCGCGGCCACCATTCTTGGCGGCGGCATGTCCTCGCGGCTGTTTCAGGAAGCACGCGAAAAGCGCGGCCTTTGCTATTCGATCTACGCCTTCAATTGGGGCTTCACGGATACAGGCCTGTTCGGCATTTATGCGGGCGCGGCGCCTGAAGATGCCGAAGAGCTGGCAAATGTCATTCATGGTGAAGTGTCCGGCATGGCGGGCGAAGTTCTTGCCGATGAAATTGCCGCCGCCCGCGCGCAGGCCAAGGCAGGCCTTTTGATGAGCCTTGAAAGCTGTGCCTCGCGCGCTGAACAGATCGCCCGGCATCTGGTGGTGTTCGGCAGGGTGCTGGAGGCCGATGAATTGGTCGCCCACATTGAGTCAGTCACCGACGCCGATGTGCGCAGTTTTATGGGCAACCTGGCCCAAAATGCGGTGCCGACGGCATCCGTTGTCGGCCCCAAGGCTTCGCTTGCCAGCGCCCACAGCCTCGCGGCACACTTCAGGCACTAACACCACGCGCCCGAAGACTTTCACGGACCTGAAAATGGCACTCTTGCGTCAGATATCCGCTAGCTAAGACCCCTATGTTATAGAGGGCGAGGGGGTCATGCTGCGCCTGCCGCGCATGTCCGATTTTGCCGAATGGGCGGAACTGCGTAGCCGCAGCCGGGGTTTTCTGACCCCGTGGGAACCCACCTGGCCGATGGATGACCTGACCCGGACATCCTTCCGCCGCCGCCTGCGCCGCTATTCGCGCGATGTGCGCGACGATCAGGCCTTTCCGTTCTTCGTATTCTCGTCGCGGTCGGGCAGTTTGGTGGGCGGCTGCACCCTGTCCAATATCCGCCGTGGCGTCGCCCAGACCTGTTCGATTGGTTACTGGGTTGGTGAACCATATCAAAAGCAGGGCTTCACCAGCGCCGCCGTGCGGGCGCTTGTTCCTTTTGTCTTTGATGCCCAGCGCCTGCACCGGCTGGAGGCGGCCTGCCTGCCGTCCAATGATGCCTCGCGCAGGCTACTGAGCTCCTGTGGTTTTACCCAAGAGGGCTATGCCCGTAATTATCTGCGCATTGACGGCGCTTGGCGGGATCATCTGCTTTTCGCCATTTTGGCGTCGGATCCCAGGCCCTGACCCACATCCAATGAACAACTATTGCACTGGCGGAGGCGCTCGCGGCTTGTCACATATGGGGCCATGCGGCTACCAAGGTTGTGGGGTCGGTGCCCATGGCGCTTGAGTGAGTCGCCCCGCGCGCAAGCTGGCAATGCCAGCACGGAAGTTGAAAATCAGGGGCCGATCCATCGCTGACGATCACCAGACAGGCACGAAGGGCAATCGGCGATGGCAGCCAGTGCTGGCGGGGGTCTTTGCCGGCCTTCTGATGGCATCATCAGCCTACGCACAGCTGGAGTCCGGCGACGCCGTCGACGGACCATCTGAAAACCGTGTCCTGGAAATGCGGCCCATTCCCGACCCTGTGCCGCCGCCAGCGCCTGTGCGCGCGGCCAAGCCGGATACCCAATCCGACACCGCGATCGACAGTTCGCTGGAGGGCACAGACCCGCTTGTCATCCCGACAGTGGTTGTGGATGCCGGCCAACCACATATTGACCTCACCTCGGTCGCCATCCGCCTGCGCGCCGATCGCGAGGCGCTGCTGCCCGGGCCGACGCCGCTGGTGCTGAGCGAGGCGGAAATTCCCTTCGCGCGCGTCTGGATGGTGTTCTCTCTGCAGAACCCGCTCTCCGAACCTCAAACCCGCATTCTGGCCATTGACCGCTCGGCGCTATGGGGCTCGGGCATTGCCCCGGTCCGCAGCGGCCTGGCGGAAATCGGCATGTGGCGGGCGACGCCTGAAAATGTGGAACTGCCTCAGCGGCTCCCCGATGCACCCAGCACCCGCCCCGGTGAGGCTCGGTACCGGTTGACCTTGCCCGCTGAGACGACCGCCAGCTTTGCCATTCCCGTAGGCGCCCAGGCCGCGACGCCTGTGAATTTATGGAACGCCGCTGCTCTTGGTGCGGCTGACGCCGGCCGCGCCTCTTTTGCGGGGCTCATCATCGGCGCGCTCACCATCGCCTTTTGTTTCTTTGCAGCACAATGGGCCGCGCAGGTATCCGGACAGGTGCGCAGTCAGGGCGCAGGCGCCATCGTTCACGCCAACAGTGCGGTGAAGCTGGCAACCCTGCTCACCGGCGCAGCTCTTGCCTATGAGCTGGCCGCCCAGGGCTTTCTGGCAGCAGCCTTTGACTGGTCGGCCGCATGGGATGCACGCATATCCGGCGTTTTTCTGTCGCTGGCGACGGGGGCTGGCGCGCATGTGCTGGCGGCGGAACGCATTCGCGCCCTGTCGCCCGACCGTGAGCGGCTGGCGCGGCTCGCTGGATGGGTGGCGCTCGCAGCGGCACTGCTGGTCTTGGTGCTGCCCTCGGTCGGACTTCCTTTCATCAGGCTTATGGCTTTTTCGGTGGCGCTTGGAGGCGTCGCGGCTCTCACTGCAGGAAGCGGCCTCTTGATGAGTGGGCCAGCCGCAGGCGGTGGCGACAGCACGGCGACGCGGATTACACCGGCCGCAGGCGAATTGCGCGCGGGCTGGGCCCTGTTTGCTGTCGCTGCATCGCTGGCGGCGCTGGCCACCCAGGGGTTTGTGCCGCGCAGCCCGGCAGTTGAGATGATCATTCACGCGCTGGCCGTATTGGGAACGGCGATTGTGACCTACGCGCTCGCCGGCCCATCCTCCTTCCGCGCCATCCGCACCTCCACCCGCCGCGCAATTGCCGTGGGGCAGGCAGGCACGCACAGCAAGGGGGTCCCGGCGACGCTGCCGGATGCCAAAGACATCCGTGCCGAGCAACGCAATGCACTGGCACTTGCCGGTGCCAGCGAAGCCGTGTGGGATCTGGATGTCAGCACCGGCAAACTTTATGTGGATCCGTCGCTGGAAGCCTATCTGGGGTTTGTTCCCGGGGCCCTGTGCGGACGGTTTGAAACATGGATGGCGAAGGTTGATCGCGAGGAGAGACGGCACGTCTCGCAAGTGCTTGACGAAAATGTCGAGCGCGGCAATTCGACCTTCACCCTCGAAATGCAGCTTGCCCATGCAGACCCCACCAAAGGCAACCGCTGCCTCGAGTTGAAGGCTACCTGCTTTGCCGGTCCCGGCGGCCCGGCCCGGCGTTGCGTCGGCACCATTGCGGATATCACCGAGCGCCGCGCCGAGCAGGCAGGCCTCGTGCGTGAGACCCTGCTGGACCCGTTGACCGGCCTTGCCAATCGTCCGTTGTTCACCGATCGCCTCAACCGGGCCTGCCGCCGCGCCAGAGGATCGCATGAGCGTATCGCACTGGTCCTCGCCGATCTGGATCGCTTCAAGTCGATCAATGAAAGTCTCGGCCACGCCGTTGCCGATACGGTGCTGTCAGCCCTCGCCACCCGGCTGCAGTCGCTGATTGCGCCGGAAGACACCTTGGCCCGCATCGACGGCGATACATTCGCCATGCTGGTTGCGGGCTGGTCTGATGAAACCGGCCCCGCCGAGATCGCCCAGATGATGCGCGACGCCATTGCGCAGCCGATGGAAGTGTCCGGCCGTGAAATCTTCCCCACCGCCAGCATCGGTTTTACGGTTCGTGAGCCGCACCATGAAAGCGGTGAGATGCTGTTGGGTGAAGCAGACATTGCGCTTCGTCTCGCCAAGCGGCAGGGCGACAGCGTCTGCCAGTTCCGGCCCGACATGCGGCCTGCCGATGACGAGCTTGCCACCGAAAGCGGTCTGCGCCGCGCCCTGGAGCGCGAAGAAATCCGTCTCGTCTATCAACCCATCATGGACCTCGGGTCAGGCCGCCTTGCCGGCTTTGAAGCACTCATCCGCTGGCAACACCCCCAGCGCGGCATGATATCGCCCGACGAGTTTGTGCCGCTTGCCGAGCGCACCGGCATGATCATTGAACTGGGCGCCTTCGTGCTGGATCGCGCCGCGGATGACCTGGCCCAGTGGCAGAAGGATTTTCCGCAGGATCCGCCGCTGTTCTCGAGCGTCAATGTCTCAAGCCGCCAATTGCTGGATGACCTGCCGGCAAAGATCGCAACCCTGCTGAAGAATTCGGCACTGCCGCCGTCATCCCTGCGGCTGGAAGTGACCGAGTCGCTGGTGATGGACGACCCGGACCATGCGGCGAGCATTCTCAAGGCGCTGAAGCAGACCGGCGTCAAGCTGGCACTTGATGATTTTGGCACCGGCTATTCATCGCTGAGTTATCTGCAGCGCTTCCCGTTTGATGTGGTGAAGATCGACAAGAGCTTCGTGCAGAAGATCGGCAGCACCGACGAGGCTGATGAAGCCATGCGCAGCGGCGATGGCGCAATTGTCCGCTCGGTCCTGTCGCTGGCCGGGGACCTCAAGCTTGATGTCGTGGCTGAAGGCATTGAAGACGATGCCGCGCGGGCACTGCTGCAGTCTTTGGGATGCACCTACGGGCAGGGCTTCTTGTTTGGCCAGCCGATGGATGCCGACACGGCGCATGACTTTATCGCCCGACATTCTGTCTGAGGTGTTCGCCGTCTGACGTGTTCGGGCTAGGCGTGTCCGGCCTCACCTGACAACAGCAACGGGTCAACGCCGAGCGTTGCCAGTGCAAGGGACCATTTTTCGTCCGGCGCCGCTGCAAATATGAGATCGGGCTCGGCATCGCAGACAAGCCAGCCATTGGCACTGATTTCCTGCTCAAGCTGCCCTGCGCTCCAGCCTGCATACCCAAGCACCAGCAACTTCTCGCGTGGGCCATCGCCGCCGGCAATGGCGCGCAGCACGTCGGTTGTTGCCGTCAGGCGCACCCCATGGCCAACCTGAACGGTGGCGCCGCTGCCTTCATATTCGCTTGAATGCAGCACGAAGCCGCGGCCCGCTTCCACCGGTCCGCCCACATGAATGGGCACATTGGCCGGTGCCGCACCGGGCTTTTCAATGGAAAGCTGATCCAGCAATTCGTCGAAGGTGATGTTGTTCGCAGGGCGGTTGATAATCAGCCCCATCGCCCCGTCCGGGCCATGCGAACAGATATAGACGACCGTATGCGCAAAGCGGCTGTCTTCCATCGACGGCATGGCGATCAGAAACCGGCCCTGCAGGGAGCCGGTCAGATCGGTAATTTCAATGTCGCTGTTCGAACTCATAGCTAAAAATCATATCCACAACTGGCGGTCCCGCCAAAACCGGGATTGCGTTTGACGTTAACACCTGATCAACGCAGCCACGGGCGGATCCCACATCACATAAGGGTGACTGCCTGTCAGGCTGGTATTCAGCTTTCAAAGGCTAATATGTGTTCATTATGGACGTGATCAAACACATTGCCCGCTTTGGCGTGCCGCTGATGCTGGCGGTCTGGGCCAGCTTTGCGCCTGCTGCGGCGCAAAACCCGCTCGGCGAGCGGCTTATCGCCGCGACGGCGCATTCGGGCGCCAGCCCGTGGGATGTCTCGCTTGCCTCGCGGATGCGACTGATTTCCGCGCAGACGGGCACCCTGCCACCGGCAGGGGAGACCGCATTGGGGGCGGGCATCGAAATCACACTGGACGACGGCTGGAAAACCTACTGGCGCAACCCCGGCGACACCGGCATTGCGCCAATGTTTGATTTTTCCCGCTCGGTCAATGTGGCCTCCGTCGATGTGGCCTACCCGATGCCGCAGCGTTTCGACCTGCCCGGCGATATCAGTTTTGGCTACAAGACGCGCGTCGTCTTCCCGCTGGCGGTCACGCCGCAGGTGCCGGGCCTGCCGGTAAAATTGGTTGCCGATATCGTCTACGGTGCCTGCGAGGAGCTCTGCATCCCCGTTGAGGCAACAACGCAGCTTGAACTGGCGACAGCCAATGCCGGCACCACAGCTTTTGCCGCAGACATTGCCCGATGGCGTGGCCGCGTCCCCGCACCGCATGATGCGGCGTTGGCGCGGGTTGAGCCGATAGACGATGAAACCGGCACATCCCTGCATGTGACGGTGCAAGCGGGTGCCCCACTCACAAACCCGGTGCTGATCGCCGAGCTGACCGGCGGCCCTGCACGTATATGGCTAGGGGAACCGGACACGCGAATTGACGGCAAAAGTGCTGTGTTCGTGTTTCCGGTCAAAATCCGCAAAGGCGGCCCCGGGCTGGGCGACGGCGCGAAGCTGGCCTTCACCTTCGCGGATATGCCCGATGAGACAGCCGGGCTGCCACAATGGTCGCAACATTTCGATTTTCACCTGGCCCCGCAATAAGGCGGGCCGGCGGCATTGCCAGTACGAGTGCCTTCGGGCTTTAATGCGCGCAAATCCTGTCCGTAATTGAAGCATTAGGGAGGCCAAAATGGCCATCAGTGTTGGCGACCGTATTCCAGACGCAACCCTCACCATCATGACCGAGAACGGTCCCACACCCGTCACCACCGGCGACATGTTCGGCGGCAAGAAGGTTGTGGTCTTCGCACTGCCCGGCGCTTTCACGCCGACTTGCTCGAACCAGCATCTGCCGGGCTTTATTCAGCATGCAGATGAGATCAAGGCCAAGGGCGTTGAAGACATCGTATGCCTGTCGGTCAACGACGCCTTTGTCATGGACGCTTGGGGCAAGCAGCAGTCTGCCAACGGCAAGGTGACGATGGTCGGTGACGGCAATGGCGACCTCACCAAGGCCATGGGTTTGGATTTCGATGGTTCAGGCTTCGGCATGGGCACACGCTCGCAGCGCTATTCCATGCTGGTTGACGATGGGGTTGTGAAATCCCTCAACAAGGAAGCCAATCCCGGCGAGGCCAAAGCCTCCGGCGCCGAGACCATGCTCGGCCAGCTCTAAGCACAAAACGCTGCATGGATCCTCCGGGTGTAACCGGGGGATCCGGTGGCCCCATTAGCGGCAGGCTTCAAGCCCCTGCCGCGCCAGTTCGTCGGCACGTTCGTTTTCCGGGTGGCCCGAATGGCCTTTCACCCAGTGCCATTTGACCTCGTGGCGGTCAGCAGCTGCTTCCAGCCGCTGCCACAGATCGGCGTTCTTCACCGGCTTCTTCGCCGATGTGCGCCAGCCGTTCTTTTTCCAGCTGTGAATCCATTTGGTGATGCCATCGCGCACATAGGTTGAGTCCGTGTGCAGGTGGATTTCCACCCCGCGCTTCATGGTTTCCAGCGCCATGATTGCCGCCATCAATTCCATGCGGTTGTTGGTGGTGTCGCTTTCGCCGCCGGATATTTCGCGCTCATTGTCGCCGGAAATCATGAGTGCGCCCCAGCCGCCGGGCCCGGGATTTCCAGAGCAGGCACCGTCCGTATACACATCAACTCGTGTCATCCACCATATCCATAATCTGCGGCACTCACCGCGTGCTGGTGAAAGCGTAACCGCTTCAAATATTCACGCGGGTCCTTGGGTTTGACGAGCGCATCCCCCGGCCCGTCAAGCCAGTCCACCAGCCGTGTCAGCAAAAAGCGCAAGGCAGCGCCGCGTGCCAGCAGGGGCAGGGCATCTGCTTCTGCTTCTTCAAGCGAGCGCACCTTGTTGTAGCCCGCAAGCAGCGCACGCCCCTTGGTGACATTGAAACTGTCATCCGCCTCAAAGCACCAGGCGTTGAGGCAGATCGCAATGTCATAGGCAAATGCATCCGTGCAGGCGAAATAAAAGTCGATCAGTCCGGACAGCTCGCCGCCGATGAAAAACACATTGTCGGGGAAAAGATCCGCATGAATGATGCCGGTGGGAAGATCGCCGGGCCATTTGGTTGCCATCATGTCCAGTTCGTCTGCAATCAGTGCATTCAGCCCGTCGCTCACGCTGTCTGCCCGGGTGCCGATCGCCTCGGCCAGCGTCTGCCAGCCTGAGATTGACAGGGCATTGGGCCGCGTCATCGCAAAGTCAGCGCCTGCTTCATGCATCCGTGCCAGCGCGGTGCCTACTTGTCCGCAATGATCAGCCTTTGGCCGCTTGACGTCCATGCCCTCAAGAAACGTTACCAGCGCCGCCGGGCGGTCCGCCAACCGGTGCAGCACGGCTCCGTCGCGCGCATGCACCGGCACCGGGCACGAAAGCCCGTGTGCCGCCAGATGTTCCATCAGGCCCAGAAAAAACGGCAGGTCGTCCTCCGCCGTGCGCTTTTCATACAGGGTCAGAATGTAGGGCGAAGTTGTGGTGTGCAGCAGAAAGTTGGAGTTCTCGACGCCTTCGGCAATCCCCTTGATGGATTTCAGCGTGCCGATGTCATAGCGCGCCACAAAAGCCGCCAGTTCGTCGTCGGGAATGTCGGTGTAAACTGCCATGCGCCCTTGGTATCAGCCTGCCCTCAGGTTAGGCAATAAGCGCTTTGGGTAGCTTGAAAATCACGTCTTCGGTTGAAACCGTCACTTCATCAAGGGTCACACTGAACCTGTGCCGCGCTTCGTCAATGACGCCTTGCACCAATGATTCGGGGGCTGACGCGCCTGCGGTCAGCCCAATCGAGAAAATGCCGCCCGTATGCGCCGCAACGGCTGCTTCAAGCGCTACCCAATCAACCTCATCCGCCTTTTGAACAAGTTGCGCTTTTTTGCAGCCGACTTTCTGAGCCACCTCAACAAGCCGCACCGAGTTGGACGAATTAGGTGCGCCCACCACAAACATCATGTCGCAGCCATCGGCGATGGCTTTGACCGCAGCCTGCCTGTTGGTGGTCGCGTAACAAATATCGTTCTTGTGCGGTCCGCGAATGGCGGGGAAGCGGCGGGTGAGGGCGTTGACCACATCCAGCGTGTCGTCCAGCGACAGGGTGGTCTGCGTTACATAGGCGAGATTGTCAGGGTCGGGCGGCGAAACCTGCTGCGCGTCCTCCACCGTTTCAACCAGTGTGATTGCGCCGGGCGGCAATTGCCCTAGCGTGCCTTCAACTTCCGGGTGCCCGTGATGGCCGATCATCAGAATATGCCGACCGTCCTCATGGTGGCGATTGGCCTCCACATGCACCTTCGACACCAGCGGACAGGTGGCATCCAGATAGAACATGCCGCGTGATTCGGCATCCGCCGGGACCGACTTGGGCACCCCGTGTGCGGAAAAGATCACCGGCCGCGTCGGGTCGGAAATCTCGCCAAGCTCTTCGACAAAGACAGCACCCTTGGCTTCCAGTGCTTCCACCACATGCCGGTTGTGGACGATTTCGTGCCGCACGAAGACCGGGGCACCATATTTCTCAATCGCCCGCTCCACCATCAGGATGGCGCGATCCACCCCGGCGCAAAAGCCGCGCGGCGCCGCAAGGCGTATGGAGAGGGGGGGCAGCTTTGTCACGGTCGATCTTTCAATTCCAGTTCAGGCAATCAGGCCAATCTGTGGCCGGATCGTCCTGCACACCGAAGGGCGTCTAAAGCCGCTGCTTGCCGGTCCGGTGGCGCTTGGCTTACTGTTCGCCTCCCGCCACCGCAGCGCGCCTGACGCTCACCAATGTGACACGTCAGTTACGGCGTAAGTGAGGCACTAGGCTCCCCAAGTCAAGGCAACGAAACGACGCATGGCCACACCCATTTCCTCCCCCAATACCCCCATTAATTCAGTGTCTTTGCAGCCAGCCCGCCGTATCGGGCGGATAGCTGCAATCTGCCTGGGCGCGCTGGTCCTGGCATCCTGCGGCTGGTGGAGCGGCGAGACGAAAAAAGAAACGGCCAGACGCGGCTGCCCCAATGCGGGCATTCTCGCCGATGCCCAGATGATGACCGAATACCGCCCCGGCGGCGGCCGCGACATTACTGACGTCGCATACCGCTGGGAATTGCTGGATGCAGTTGCCCAGTGCACCTACGACGATAACGAAGTGGATGTGGACTACGCCCTGTCCATGAGCGTTTCCGCGGGCCCGGCGGCCACAAAACGCAGTGTCAGCGTCCCCATTTTTGTCGCCGTGACCCGCATGGGCGAGACGGTATTGCAAAAAACCACTTTCGAGGCTGACGTCACCTTCGAGCAGGGCAAGCGCACTGCCGTTTATACCCGCACCTTCAAGGGGCTCACCTTCGAGGTCGGCGAGGATGATGGCCGCATCTATGACTTGGTGCTGGGCTTCCAGCTGACGCCTGAACAGGTGGAAGACAACCGCGCCCGCGCCAGGCAATAGGCCATAGCGACGCCCGAAGCGCATATACGCAACATATCCCCTGATTTCTTCGCCGGGCGCACATCATATGGCCCGTGCTTGATTGACTCCTGAGGGCGCCCCCCTATCATCTCCCCCGTCAGCCTAACCCGCGCGGGAGAGACTGGCGGGCGCGTGTGGCAGAGGTTTGCCATCGCCCCCAAAGGCGCCGAAGGAGCAACCGCCCCGGAAACTCTCAGGCACCAGGGACCGCGTGGGGATGACACTCTGGAAAGCAGCACGCGATATATGCCGCGCCGCTCACCGAAGGAGTAAGCCCGCCACCGAGGCTGTGTCCCTTAAGGGTTCATGCGCTTCAGGTTGGGTGAATCTCTCAGGTTTTCGACAGAGGGGGCGCTTTGCCATCAGCCTTTGAAAAAAGGGCCGGAGGCGGGCGGTCCCATGATTCCGAAACGAGAGTGTAATAATCCAAGTGGCTGACGGTTCACCCGAGACTTTGCTGAAAACCGCCCTGCATGCCCTGCATGTGGAGCTTGGCGCCAAAATGGTGCCCTTCGCTGGCTATGACATGCCGGTGCAATACCCAATGGGCGTGCTGGGCGAACATACCCACACCCGCACCAAAGCCGGTCTGTTTGATGTGTCCCATATGGGTCAGGCCTATCTGGTCGGCCCTGACCATGAAACGACGGCAAAGGCGCTGGAAACACTGGTCCCCGGCGACATTGTGGGCCTTGCCCCCGGCCAGCAGCGCTACACGGTGCTGCTGACGGATGAAGGCGGCATCATTGATGATCTGATGGTCGCCCGGCCGGATGACCCCGCGTTGGCAGGCCGCCTGTTTCTGGTGGTCAACGCCTCACGCAAGGACGTTGATATTGCGCATATGACCAAGCGCCTGCCTCGCAATGTAACGCTTGAGCCGCTTGCTGACCGCGCGCTTGTGGCCCTTCAGGGACCCCAGGCCGTAGCCATATTCGCCAAACACTGTCCGGCCGTCACCGATCTCACCTTCATGACCGCCGCCCATGCCAGGTTTGACGGGATGGACATCCATGTCAGCCGCTCCGGCTATACGGGCGAAGACGGCGTGGAGGTGTCTGTTGCGAACGAGGACGCTGAAAAATTCGTCCGTACACTGCTGGCCCATGATGAGGTTGAACCCATTGGCCTTGGCGCACGCGATAGCCTGCGCCTTGAAGCAGGGCTGTGCCTGTACGGCAATGACATTGATGAAACCACGTCCCCGATCGAAGCCTCAATCGCCTGGGTCATCCCCAAGCATCGCCGCGAGGCGGGAGATTTTCCCGGTGCCAGCCGCATCCTCAAGGAGCTGGCGGACGGCCCCTCGCGCAAGCGTGTCGGCATTCAGCCGGACGGCAAGGCCCCGGCGCGTGGCCACACCGAAATCCAGATCGGCGGCAAAACCATCGGCGAGATCACCTCAGGCGGCTTCGGCCCGTCCGTCGAAGGCCCCGTCGCCATGGGCTACGTCGCCCGTGAACACGCCAAAATAGGCACGGCACTTGATCTGATCGTGCGTGGCAAGCCGCGCGCCGCCCATGTGGCCAAGCTGCCTTTTGCCCCACACCGCTACGCAAAATAACCACCAGTTGATTCTTAAGGACAAGACCAATGGCTGACATGAAATTCACCAAGGACCATGAATGGGTGCGCGTCGAAGGCGACACCGCCACCGTCGGCATCACCGACTACGCACAGGAACAACTGGGCGACGTGGTCTATGTGGAACTGCCCGACGTCGGAAAAACGCTTGCAGCAGGCGATGAAGCCGCCGTCGTTGAATCCGTCAAGGCGGCATCCGAAGTCTATGCCCCGGTTTCCGGCGACGTTGTGGAAGTGAACGGCGCGCTGGCTGATGCACCCGCAGGCGTCAACGACGACGCCATGGGCGCCGGCTGGTTCGTCAAACTGAAGCTCGCCAACGCATCCGAGCTTGATGACCTGATGTCCGAAGATGATTACAAAACCTATCTGGCGGAGCTCGACTGATGCGGTATTTGCCACTGACCCCCGATGACCGCCAGCAGATGCTCGGCGTCATCGGTGCCAAATCCATCGACGATTTGTTCGTTGATGTGCCCAAAGCCGCGCGCATTGATGACGCATTCAATCTGCCGGCGCATCAAGGCGAGCTGGAAGTCGAACGTGCGCTCTCAGCAATGGCGGCAAAGAATACGTCTGCGGGCAGCGTGCCGTTCTTTGTCGGCTGCGGCGCCTACAAGCATCATGTGCCCGCCTCGGTGGATCATCTGATCCAGCGCTCTGAATTTCTGACCTCCTACACGCCGTACCAGCCGGAAATTTCGCAGGGCACCCTGCAATACCTGTTTGAGTTCCAGACCCAGGTCGCGCTGCTGACCGACATGGATGTGGCCAACGCCTCCATGTATGACGGCTCCACCGCCTGCAGTGAAGCCGTGCAGATGGCGCACCGCGTAACCCGCCGCAAAAAAGCGGTGCTGTCGGGTGCGCTGCATCCCCACTACCGCGCGGTCATCGAGACCACGTCGAAATTCGCCGGTGACACCGTGGTGGCGCTGGACGCGGACCCGTCAGGCACCGAAGACATTGCGTCCCTGATTGATTCGGAAACCTCCTGCGTCGTCGTTCAGTATCCGGACTTTTTTGGCCGGGTGCACGATCTGGCGGACATTGCGGCAGCAGCGCATGAAGCAGGCGCGCTGATGATCGTCGCCATTCCCGAAATCATCTCCATGGGTGCCCTCAGGGCACCCGGCGCGATGGGGGCCGATATCGTGGTGGCCGAAGGCCAGTCCATCGGCAACCCGCTCAATTTCGGCGGGCCATATGTGGGCCTGTTTGCCACGCGCCAGAAATATGTGCGCCAGATGCCCGGCCGTCTTGCCGGTGAAACCGTCGATGTGGACGGCAAGCGCGGTTACGTGCTGACGCTTTCCACCCGCGAGCAGCATATCCGCCGTGAAAAAGCGACGAGCAACATCTGCACCAATTCGGGCCTGTGCTGCCTCGCCTTTACCATTCATCTCACATTGCTGGGTGAACAGGGCTTCACGCGGCTTGCAGCGCTGAACCATGAAAGCGCGGTCAAGCTGGCTGACGCACTGGACACTGTCCCCGGTGCTGAAATCGTTACATCGGCGTTCTTCAACGAGTTCACCCTCAAGACGTCAAAGCCCGGTGCGGAGGTGATTGAAGCGCTTGCGGACAAAGGCGTGCTTGGCGGCGTGCCCGTATCTCGCTTGATGCCCGGCAACAAGGCAGTCGACAATCTCATCATTGTCGCGGCCACCGAAATCAATACCGATGCGGACCGCGCCCAGTATGCGGCAGCGCTCAAGGAGGTGCTGTCATGAGCAACCCGACATTCACAGGCCATCGCGGCCTCGACCATGAAGAGCCGCTGAGCTTTGAACGCGGCCGCAAGGGCGCCTGCGGCGTTGACCTGCCGACACCTGACGGCGTTGCAAGCCGCCTGGGCGGGCTTGAGCGCAGTGGCCCTGTCGGTCTTCCCGGCCTGTCGGAGCCTGAGGTGGTGCGCCACTTCGTGCGCCTGTCGCAGAAGAACTACGCCATTGATGCGGGGTTTTATCCGCTCGGCTCGTGCACCATGAAGCACAATCCGCGCCTCAACGAAAAAATGGCGCGGCTTCCCGGCTTCAGTGATGTGCATCCGTTGCAGCCGCAATCAACCGTGCCCGGTGCGCTTGAACTGATGAACGAGCTGGCCGGCTGGCTGATGGAACTCACCGGCATGCCCGCTGTCGCCATGTCGCCCAAGGCGGGCGCCCATGGTGAGCTGTGCGGCCTCATGGCCATTCGTGCAGCGCTTGAAGCCCGCGGCGAGGCTGAAACCCGCACCCGCATTCTGGTGCCTGAGTCGGCCCACGGCACCAACCCCGCAACGGCCGCGGCCTGCGGCTTCAGCGTCGACGCCATTCCCGCAACCGATGATGGCCGCGTTGATCTGGCAGCCTTTGAGGCCAAGCTTGGCCCCGACGTTGCAGGCATCATGCTCACCAATCCCAATACCTGCGGGCTGTTCGAGCGTGACATCCGCAAGATTGCCGATGCTGTGCACGACGCGGGCGGTTACTTCTACTGCGATGGCGCAAACTTCAACGCCATTGTCGGCCGCGTGAAACCCGGTGATCTGGGCGTCGATGCCATGCATATCAACCTGCACAAGACCTTCTCGACCCCCCATGGCGGCGGCGGGCCCGGTGCAGGGCCGGTGGTGCTGTCGGACGCGCTCGCGCCCTTCGCGCCACTGCCTTACGTCACCAAGCAGGGCGATACGCTGCGGCTGGTGGAGGATGAAGCATCATCCGATGCGGATCCCTTCGGCCGCATGGTCGCCTTCCACGGCCAGATGGGCATGTTCGTCCGCGCGCTCTCCTACATGATGAGCCATGGCGGCGACGGCTTGCGGCAGGTGGCCGAGGACGCAGTGCTCAATGCCAACTACGTGCTGGCATCGCTCAAGCGCGTGATGACCGCGTCGTTTGAAGGCCCGTGCATGCACGAAGCATTGTTCGATGACCGCTTCCTCAAGGGCACCGGCGTAGAGACGCTCGATTTCGCCAAGGCGATGATCGACGAGGGCTATCACCCGATGACCGTCTATTTCCCGCTGGTGGTGCATGGCGCCATGCTGATCGAGCCGACGGAAACGGAATCGAAAGAGACCCTCGACAATTTCATCGCCTGCATGACGGACCTTGCGACATCCGCCAAGGCGGGCAATGCGGAACGCTTTACTCAAGCGCCACAGCTCACCCCGCGCCGCCGTCTCGATGAAACCACAGCCGCCCGCAGCCCCGTGCTGCGCTGGACGCCCCCGGCGCCCGCACAAGCTGCTGAGTAAAAGCGACACCGACGAATCGGCGTAGGGTCAGCAAATGACCCACGCCGATTTCGTCGCTTTGGTGCGGCAGAACCCTATCAATGCAGCGATCCTTGATCGCGCACCGGCGCTTGGCCTGCCGGACGCTTGGCTTGTATCCGGCAGCCTGTTCCAGACCGTATGGAACGTCACGACGGGCCGCGCACCGACCTGCGGGATCAAGGACTATGACGTCTTCTATTTTGACCCGGATACATCCTATGAAGCCGAAGACACTCAGATAAAGCGGGTAGCCAGCTCGTTCGCGGACCTCAATGCAGAGATCGAGCTGCGCAATCAGGCCCGCGTGCATCTTTGGTATGAAAAACACTTCGGCGTCGATTACCCGCCTCTGGCGACAGCCTGCGAGGGCATTGATCGCTTTCTAGCCATCGCCTGCAAGGTCGGCATCGCGCTTGATGGCCACGCGCGCATCTATGCGCCTGACGGGCTGGCTGACGTGGAGGCGTTGCGGATAAGACCAAACGCCTCGGCCAATTTTTCAGCTGAGCATTATCAGACCAAGTCGGCACGCTGGAAGAGCAAGTGGCCGGAACTGACTATCGACCCCGCCTGAACGGCATCATGGATCCCCCGGTCAAGCCGGAGAATGGCGGGTGTTTTTTGTCGGGCTCCTCCCCTTACCCCTTCACCACACCTATTCGCCATTTTCGCCATTGTCCGGTTTAACCGGATAAATCCCTGCAGCGTTGCTGCGCGCGCATACGGTTCAGACACAAAAAAGCCCCGCCGATGAGGGCAGGGCTTTTTCAAAAGTGTGTGTTTGACGCTTAGACCAGACGCTGGCGGACCTGATCTAGGCTCTGATTGATCAGTGCGTCCTGCCGTGCATCGTCGCTGGTGTCGGCAAGAACCCTCGCAGCGGCGGCAATGGCGACTTCCGTTGCAGCATCGCGGACATCCTTGACCGCCTGGCTTTCAGCCATTGCGATCTTCTGCTCGGCCATGGCCGTGCGGCGGGCGACCTGCTCGTCGAGCTTGACCTTGGTTTCCGCTGCAAGGCGCTCTGCCTCGTGGCGGGCCTGAGAGACGATTTCCTGTGCTTCTTCTTCAGCATCACGCTGCTTGCGCTGATACTGAGCCAGCAGCGCCTGCGCTTCTTCGCGCAGCTTGCGGGCTTCTTCCAGCTCGTTGCGGATGGCATCAGCACGCGCATCAAGCGCTGACGTCAGCTTGCCGGCAACGCCGAAATACAAAAGAAAGCCAACGAAGAAGACGAACGAAAGGCCCGTCAGGAAAGTGGCATCGGTGAGAAGCGACAACATTTTATATTGGCTCCCTTAGCCGTTCAATTCTGCATCAACCGCTGACGCGATCTTTGCAGCGTCAACGCCTGAGATACCAAGCTGTGACACAACCGCCGCTGCCACGTCCGACGCGATACCACGAACATTGCTCATGGCTTCGGTCTTGGTGGACGCGATCCGGACTTCCGCCGCTTCCAGCTTCTGATCCAATTCGGCTTCAAGCTTGTCGCGCAAGGCATCTGTCTCGCGGCCCAGGTCTTCACGGGTTTTGGATGCGATCTCGTGGGCCTTGGCACGGGCTTCCGCCAATGCCGTTTCATAGCCCGCGATGGCGGCATCCGTCTCCGCCTTGAATTGCGCCGCCTGATCCAGATCGTTGGCGATCCGGTCCCGGCGGGCTTCAAGCGCCTGAGCCACGCGCGGCAGCGCCACGCGTGACATCAGGAAGTAGAGCACACCGAAGGTGATCAGCAGCCAGATCAGCTGCGGGGCAAAGGTCGAGAAGTCGAGCTGAGGCATGCCACCGGAATGTTCTTCCGTTGCATGGCCAATGCCGAGTTCGGCCTCTGCCTGTTCGCCGATCACGATGACGCTGCCCTCGGCATCGCCACTCTGGGCAATGACGATGGTTGCGTGTTCGCTATCGGTCATGGACGCATTCGCCATGCTCAAACCCTCTTCGTGTGCTGTTCGTCGTCGTGTCTAAGGCTGCGAAGCAGGCTCAGACCACGAACAGGAGCATCATTGCGACAACGAGACCGAACAGGCCCGTTGCTTCGGCAAGTGCGAAGCCGAGCAGCAGGTTCGGGAACTGGCCCTGAGCCGCAGCCGGGTTGCGCAGTGCGCCGGCGAGGTAGTTGCCGAAGATGTTACCGATACCAAGGCCGGCACCGGCGAGCGCGATGCAGGCAATACCGGCACCAATGTATTTTGCGGCTTCCGCTTCCATGTCGAAGTCTCCTTAAGTGTTACGGCCCGCCAGACAGACGTGACCGGTAAAAGTCAAACTGGATTAGTGATGCCCACGATCAATGATGAACGTGCAGCGCATCGTTGAGGTAGATGCAGGTGAGGATGGCGAACACATAGGCCTGCAGAAATGCCACCAGCACTTCAAGGCCTGTAAACGCCACCATAAAGGCGAAGGGTGCCCAGCCGCCGATGGCGCCAAGCATGATTGCGAACCCGGCAAACACTTTGAGCATGGTGTGGCCCGCCAGCATGTTGGCGAACAGACGCACCGAAAGGCTCAGGGGCCGGGTGAGATAGGAAATCATTTCAATGACGGTGATCAGCGGCAGCAGCACGATCGGCACGCCTGACGGCACGAACAGCCTGAACCAGCCAAGTCCATGCTTGAACAGGCCCAGCAGCGTAATGCCGGCAATCACAAACAGCGCCATCGCGAAGGTGACGATGATGTGGCTGGTCACCGTGAACGAGTAGGGCAGCAGGCCAAACATGTTGGCGAACAGGATGAACATGAACAGCGAGAAGATGAACGGGAAGAAGGGCTGGCCTTCGTTGCCGGTGTTCTGCCGCAGCATGTTGGCCACGAATTCGTAGGAGAGTTCTGCCAGAGACTGCCAGCGGCCGGGAACCAGCGCGCGGGACGAAACGGAGAAAATCATGAAGACGGAAATGGCGGTAACCGCAGCGACCATCCACATGGAGGCGTTGGTGAAGGATGCATCGAAACCGAACAGCTCAATCGGGAGCATCCGGACGATCTCGTATTGATGCATCGGGTCAACCGGAAAGCCCGTACCTGATTCAGCAGCAGCCATTTATTGCCTCTTAACCCCGAGAAGACTGGTCCTTGGACCAGCCTAGTCTTCCATATTCTGTTTGTTCATCGCGTGAGCCGCCCGCACTACATTCAAAATGCCCGCGGCCACGCCCAGAACGAAGAACACCAATAACAGCCAAGGCCCCGTGCCCAGCCACTTGTCCAAAGTCCAACCGATAAACCCGCCAACCAGAACACCCGCCACCATCTCGGAAGAAAGGCGGAAGGCCTGACCGAACGCAGATTGCCGGTTTTCCTCTTCGTCCTTCACATCCCGCTTTTGGGCATCGGCAAGGCGGCGGTTGAAATCCTCGCGCTCATCCATCGGCATTTGGTCCTTGAAAAGCAACGTGGATTTTCCGCGCTGCCGGAGCAATTCTCAGCAAGGTTATGGCGCTCAAACCGAATTCGGCCAAGCTGCCTGTCTTACTTGAAACTGCCTTTGAATGACCTGCCTTGGGCATTTTGCCCATACGAACAGCCCGCAAGAGCTGATCAATCGATAGATGAACTGGATTTCCCGCTGCAAATCACCAAAGACGCCTGCAACCGGGCTTGAAGTCGGGCGCACCATAGTTTCGCCCCGAAGGCCTGTCAAGCAAGCCGGGGAGAGGTTTAACTCGTTGTTTTTATTGGGGAAAAACAGGCCCGCCAAAGAGTCGCAGGCAGGTGCCCCGCGCGACTCTTTCGCGATGCAGCAATATGACGTCTCAAGCGCCTGAATGTCCGCGCAAATGAGGCCTAATTGTTGGCTTCGCAGTAGGTTTTGACCGCATCCATCTCCGGTGCCAGCGCCCGCTCGACCGTGCCGATCAGCAGCGGAATCGCCAGCCTTGCCTTCATGGAGGTGGGTTTTGGGTCCAGCCGCCAGGTCAGTGCTGTGCCTTTGCCGTTTTTTTCCACGGTGAAAGAGGCGTCCCAGGTGGCACCGGCAATGTCTGAAATGATTCTCACATACTCGACGGGCTCATATTCGACGACCTCGAACACCGTTGAACGCTCGCGGCCACCGATCATGCGCGCGACCTCGTATTGGCAGCCGACTCCGCGCGCAATATCGGTCAGGCATTCAGCCCAGGCGATGGAGGGGATGGCATCAGCAAAGACATCCAGATGCGCAACCACATTGAACACCTTCTTGGGTGCGCTCTTGATGATTCGCTGAATTTCGATGCCTGGCATGGTGTTGCTCTTGTTGTTGTGACGCGTGGGTAAGGCCGACTGCGCCGTATGGCACCTCAGTATGGATCCCCCGGTCAAGCCGGAGGATGGCGGGTGTTTAGGTGGAAGATGCCTCACCAACCCCTAACGCCATTGTCCGGTTTAACCGGACGATCCATTCGGTATTTCCGCACAAGACACCGATCCCGACAGGCTGCCTCTAGATCGCGTCGCGGATCGCTTCGGCACCGGCCAGATCCACAGACACCAGTTGGCTGACGCCCGGCTCCGCCATCGTCACGCCGAACAGCCGGTCCATATGGGACATGGTGTAGGGGTGGTGAGTGATGACGAGGAAACGGGTATCCGTCTCGCCGCGCATATCGTTCAGCAATTTGCAGAACCGCTCGACATTGGCGTCATCGAGCGGCGCGTCCACTTCGTCCAGCACACAGATCGGCGAGGGGTTGGTGAGGAACACCGCAAAGATCAGCGACATGGCGGTCAGCGCCTGCTCGCCACCTGACAGCAGCGACAGGGTGGTAAGCCGCTTGCCGGGGGGACGTGCAAAAATCTCAAGGCCGGCTTCCAGGGGATCATCTGATTCCACAAGTTCCAGATGCGCCGTGCCACCGCCAAACAGGCGCGTGAACAGCCGGGTGAAGTTCTCATTCACCGTGTCGAACGCCGCCATCAAACGCTGGCGGCCTTCCTTGTTGAGGCTGCCGATGCCCTGCCGCAGCTTGGCAATCGCCTGCTCAAGATCACCGCGCTCGGTGAGCATTGAATCAAGCTGCTCCTGCGCTTCGCGTGATTCTTCCTCGGCGCGCAGATTGACCGCGCCCATGCCTTCGCGTTCGCGCTTGTAGCGTTCCAGCTTGCGCTCAATGTCTGCAAGCTCGGGCAGGGCTTCGTCGTCCTTGATTTCACCTGCCGCCAGAACCTTGTCCGGCTCGACTTCAAACGCATCGTGAATGAGACGCGCGGCTTCCGCCACCTGCGTGCGCGCGCCTTCAAGCATGGCGTCAATGCGCGCGCGGGTTTCGCGTGCTTCGCTGAGCGTTGCGACAGCTTCCTTGTTGGCCTTGTCAGCTTCAGACAGTTCCGCTTCCGCGCTGGCCAGCGCATCGGCTGCGGTCTGGCGGGTCTTTTCGGACTCCGACAGGCGGTCCATCAGCGCCTTGGCTTTTTCTTCCACCTGCGCAGGCACCTGTTCAAGCGCGGTGCGCTCGGTCTGGGTGCTGGCGAGGCGTTCTTCAAGCGTCGCGATCTGGCGGTTGGCGGTTTCAAGTCGCCCCTGCCAGCGCTGCCGTTCCGTGCCGATGGCGGCAAGTCGCTGGGTGCGCGCCTGCGCCTCGCGGGCCAGACCGTCAAAGGCGGCGCGCGCCAGGCTGGTTTCCTGCCGCAATGTCTGCACGTCCGCGCGCAGTGCTTCAAAGGTCGCGCGCTTTTCCGCTTCGTCGGGCAGGGCGGCGGCTTCAGTATTCAGCCCCTCAAGTATCTGCCGCGTTTCTTCAATGTCGGCGGCAGTGCGTTCAAGCCCGTCGTCCACCGCGGCAAGCCGGGTGATCTGGGCGGAGGCTGCTTTTTCAGCAGCAGCCAGTGCGTCCTGCGCTGCGGTCAGCGCTGCCTGTGCGGATTTCCATTCAGCCCGCGCCGTGTTTTCGCGTGCCGCTGCTTCACGAACGCCATTCTGTGCGGCGTCATGCGCGTCGGTCAGTTGCTTGGCTTCCGCGCGTGCGGCGTCAAGCAGGGCATCAAGCTCCGCCAACCGGTTGCGCTGGGCAAGCCGCTGGGCGGCGGCTGTCGGTGCGTCAGCGGCTGCGGTGAACCCATCCCAGCGCCACAGATCGCCTTCCTTGGAGACAAGCCGCTGGCCCGGCGACAGCTGCGCCTGCAGGCTGCGGCCCAATGCCTTGTCCACCAGACCCACATGGGACAGACGCCGCTGCAATGCGGCAGGGCCCGTCACATAAGTTGAAAGCGGCTCGGCACCTTCCGGCAGGCTGCGCGGCGCGTCGATGGCTGGCAGCGTGTGCCAGTGAACCGGCGCTGCTTCATCCGCAGGCTGCTCAATGTCTTCGCCCAGAGCGGACCCAAGCGCTGCTTCAAAGCCCGGCCGCACCGACACGCTGTCGATCAGCGGTGGCCACAGATCACCGTCGCTGACACGCAGCAGATCGGCGAGGGCAGATGCTTCCGCTTCAAGTTTGCTCAGGCGCTTTTGTGATTCTGCAAGCGGCGGGCGGGTCTGTTCTTCCGCCGTCGCCGCATCCGTGCGGGCGCGTTCTGCGTCCTGGGTTGCGGCTTCTGCTGCGCGCACTGCTTCACGGGTGCGTTCAACATCTGCACTGCGGCCCGCCATTGCCGCCTGCACGTCGGCAGAGCGGGCAATCTCTTCACGTTCTGCGGCCAGCGTATCGCGGCTGCGCGCCAGCTTGTCGGCGCGTGCCTTGGTTTCATCAATGCGCCGCGTCAGGGCCTGGCGGCGGGCGGCGAGTTGAGCCAGTTCACTTGAAAGGGCTTCAACGCCTGATTCTTTTTCCGACAGTTCCGTTGAAAGCCGCGTCACTTCCGCCTGCGCGGCATCGCGGGCGTCGCCTGACCCGGCGTCAGCCGCTGTCAGTTCAGCTTCTTCCGCAGCAAGCGCTTCAAGGCTTTCCGTTGTATCCACAATACCGTCGCGCTCGCGCGTCAGATCGTCATTGATCTGGCGCAGCAGCGCATCAAGCCGCTCCAGCGCCTGTTCAGCGCGCCGGGCTTCATTGGCCAGCGTATCGCGTTCAACTGTGAGGCGGTGATAGGCAGCCGCCGCGCGTGCTTCGGTGTCGCGCAGTTCAGGAAGCTTTTCGCTTGCTTCAAACTGCACCCGCGACGTGCGTGCGGTTTCTTCCGTGGCAGTCGCAACCGCACGATCAGCGGCTTCAAGCCCCGTCACATGGGTGGCTTCAACGCCGGAGGCAGCCTGATAGCGCAGATAAAGCGAAATCGCTTCAGCGCGGCGGATATCCTTGGACACATTGCGAAAGCGCGTGGCCTGCCGGGCCTGCCGCTTGAGGCTCTGAAGCTGCCCTTCGATCTGGGCAATCACATCATCGAGGCGCTCGAGATTTGTCTCGGCACCCTTGAGGCGCAGCTCAGCCTCATGGCGGCGGGAATGCAGACCGGACACACCGGCAGCTTCTTCAAGGATGCGGCGGCGCGACTGCGGCTTGGCGCTGATCAGTTCGCCGATCTGTCCCTGCTTCACAAGGGCTGGCGAATGCGCGCCGGTGGAGGCATCGGCAAAGAAGGTCTGCACGTCGCGGGCGCGCGCATCAGACCCGTTGATGCGATAGGCCGAGCCCATTTCGCGCTCAATGCGGCGGGCGACTTCGATCACGTCGTCATTGTTGAAGGCGGCCGGCGCCGTGCGTTCCCCATTGTCGATCGACAGCACGACCTCGGCCATGTTGCGGGCCGGGCGGCCGGACGTGCCTGAAAAGATCACGTCATCCATGCCGCTGGCGCGCATCGACTTGTAGGAGCTTTCGCCCATCACCCAGCGCAGGGCTTCCAGCAGGTTGGATTTACCGCAGCCATTGGGGCCGACAACCCCCGTCAGCCCCGGCTCAATGATGAGTTCTGTGGGCTCCACGAAGGATTTGAAACCGGTCAGTCGCAGACGGGAAAGTTTCAAGGTCTGTATCTCGCCCCTGCGGCGGGGCGCCCCGGATCGGGCCGCAAATGCTGGTGGCAGAATCGCCACCAGCGAAGACGCGGCCCCGTTAAAGGTTTGCTAACCCTTTTGATCCGCCGATTCGGCTTACTGCGGCAACTTGTTTGTTATGATCTCTTCAAGCTGCGCCCAGGGCAGATTGCCGCCGATCTTCTGATCATTCACGAAAATCGTAGGCGTTGCCTCAACTTTCAGCGTTTCCTGAGCGTGACGCTGCACTTCCCGCAACCCGTCCAGCACGGTCTGATCGGTCATGCAGGCCTCGAACTGGGCCGATGAAATGCCGCCCTGCTTGGCAATATCAGCAAGACCCGTGCGTGGATCAGCCACAAAGGCCCATTGCTGCTGGCGGGCGAACAGCACGTCCGCGAACTGCAGGTACTTTTCAGGCGCTACGCAGCGCGTCAGCATGGACGCCGCCGTTGCGACGGGATCCAGCGGATATTCGCGGAAGATGTAATAGACCTTGCCGGTGTCAATGAACTTTTCCTTGAGCGGCGGCAGGTTGGTCGCGTGAAATGCCGCACAATGCCCGCAGGTAAAGGACGCATATTCAACAATCGTCACCGGCGCGTCTGGGTCACCCAGGGTGATGTCGCCCAGAGGGTTGGTGATCTCCAGTGCCGGGTTGGTCACATCACCGGCATTGGCCGAGGTGCCCGCGTCATCGCCACATGCCGTGAGCACAAGGCCGACCACCAGCGCGGTTACTAGCTGTATCACCCGCCGCGAGCCGAAAGGGCGGGTGGTCTGCTCGTGGGCTGCATCAATCGTCAAAGCGGCGGACATGGGCGTCGTCTCCATTTTTACGCAGGCGTTATGGGTGTGGGTCACTCTTGCCCTGCTGCCACCGCACGTTCAAGTCGTGCCAGTGCGTCTGCAAGGTCGGAGTCTTCGATTTCGTAGCTTGACGGGTCCACGGCGACGGCAGGTTTGGCGACACCCGCCAACTTCCGGCGCACCGGCACCGTATGGGCGGGCAGCGGGCCCTGCACCAGTTTCAGCCGGGCAACCTGCGGGCGGCCGTAAAATCCATTGATCCGGTCAATGATGGCGGGCGCCATATGCTGCATCTCAAGCGCGGCGGCCCCGGCGACGCGGACCGTCAGCACGCTGCCGGTCGCCGCACCTTTTTGCGGGCGCGACAGGCGCTCGGGCGAGGTTAGCCGCGCCAGCTCCGGCCCGACGATCTCCGGCCAGCGCTTCAGCACATGATCGTCCGCAAAGCCGAACTTGTTAAATGCCTTGCGCGTGATGTCATCCAGCTTCTTGCCGACCTGCGTCATCTGCAGCCGCTGCTTCGGCCCGGTCCTCGCAGGAAGCGGACGGGCCTTAAAAGGCCGGGAACTGGGTCGCTGTACGGTCATTGGGCCTCAGCCGGTTGCGCGCGCGGCAGTCTGGACGATCATAGCCATCATGCTAAGTCTGCGCGCGGGGGCGGATCATCACATTTGCGTTGGCACACTGCCACCCGAACCGGGCAAGGATATGGCGAAAAAACACGCGCGCATCGCTGCAAAGGATCTGCCGCAGGCCAAAGCGCTGCTCGCCTGATACGATCAGTATGCGCGCGACCTGCCTTGGCGGATATCCCCCAAGGCGCGCAAAAACGGCGCACATCCTGATCCTTACCGGGTCTGGCTCTCCGAAATCATGCTGCAGCAGACCACCGTTAAAACCGTCGGGCCCTATTTTCAGGCCTTCACCAACCGCTGGCCGACGGTCACCGCGCTGGCGCAGGCGCCATCGACCGAGGTCATGAGCGCATGGGCGGGCCTTGGCTATTACAGCCGCGCCCGCAACCTGCATGCCTGCGCCAAATCCGTGGTGGCGGATCACGGCGGGGTATTTCCGGATACGGAAACAGGCCTGCTGACCCTGCCGGGTATCGGCCCCTATACGGCGGCCGCCATTGCCGCCATTGCGTATGACATCCCCGCAGCGGTGATGGACGGCAATGTGGAGCGCGTTGTCTCGCGCCTGTTTGCCATCGACACACCGCTGCCAGCCGCCAAACCTGAAATAAAGACGGCGCTGGCCCGGCTGGTGCCGCAACAACGCCCCGGCGATTTCGCGCAGGCGACGATGGATCTTGGCGCAACGCTATGTTCGCCCAAGAAGCCTGCCTGCGCTCTTTGTCCGTGGACGGATCAGTGCGTGGCCAATGCGCGCGGCATTGCTGAAACCCTGCCCGTGAAGCCGCCGAAGAAGGAACGTCCGACGCGATATGGCGCAGCATTCTGGCTGACTGACGGTGATGGCAATGTGTTGCTGCGGACGCGCCCGCCCAAAGGGTTGCTGGGCGGCATGGATGAAATTCCCGGGAGTGACTGGGACGAAACCCCCAAAACCCCGAAGGTGTTGCGCAAGACAGCGCCGGTTGACGCTGACTGGCAGCACCTGCCCGGCACAGTCACCCATGTGTTTACGCATTTCGCGCTGGAGCTGACGGTGTTCTCAGCCAGTATGCCCATCGCCGCTAACATCGACGGCGAATGGGTGGCGCGTGACGCATTGGTCGCACGCGCCCTGCCGACGGTGATGCGCAAGGTCGTTGCCCATGCGGACCCGCAAGCGGCGAAGCAGTTTGCAAAAAAGCGCTAGTTGGCTTCGGCGCGGATTTTCTGGCGCAGCACGTCAATCGGCGTCAGGCCGGCATCACTCTTGAGATGCCAGAATGTCCAGCCATTGCAGGCTTCCTGACCCTGTACATGGGCGCCCATCTTGTGGATGGAGCCGGTGGCACCGGTCACAGCCAATGAGCCGTCGGCGCGCACGCGCGCCTTGTGCCTTTTGCCGGGGCCATACAGAACCGTACCCGGCTCAATCATGCCGCGCTCAACGAGTGTGCCGAAGGGCACACGCGGCAGCGCGCGTTTTGATTCGGTAACCTCAAGTGATTCAGGATCTACGTGCTGCACGCGGTCGATGCGCTGCTGCGCAATCGCCGCATACTGAGGATCACGCTCGATGCCGACATATTTGCGGCCCAGCTTCTTGGCGACGGCGCCCGTGGTGCCTGTGCCGAAGAACGGGTCGAGCACGATGTCGCCGGGATTGGAGGAAGAAAGGATCACCCGGTGCAAAAGGCTCTCGGGCTTTTGCGTCGGATGCGCTTTCTGGCCCTGATCGTCCTTGAGGCGTTCGCCGCCTGAACAGATCGGCAGCACCCAGTCTGAGCGCATCTGCAGGTCGTCATTGAGTGCCTTCATGGCGTCGTAGTTGAACGTATAGCCCTTAGCGTTGCGATCCTTGGAGGCCCAGATCATGGTCTCATGCGCGTTGGTGAAGCGGCGGCCGCGGAAGTTCGGCATCGGGTTCGACTTGCGCCAGACAATGTCGTTGAGGACCCAGAAGCCGATATCCTGCAGCGCCACCCCGACGCGGAAAATATTGTGATACGAGCCGATCACCCAAAGCGTGCCGGTGGGCTTGAGCACGCGATGTGCTTCCTTTAGCCAGGCGCGGGTGAATTCGTCGTAATGGGCAAACGAGCCGAACTGGTCCCATTCGTCGTCGCAACCATCAACGCGGGTATTGTTGGGCCGCAGCAACTCGCCTTCGAGTTGAAGGTTGTAGGGCGGATCGGCAAAAACCAGATCCACGCACCCGTCCGGCAGGCCGCGCAGCACTTCGATGCTGTCACCATTGATGATGGTGTTGGCGATGCTTGCAGAGGTATTTGCAGCGGCAGCAGATTTGGATGTGCGGGCAGACTTGCGGCCAGTTTTCGGCGCAACTTTCTTTGTCGCCGCGCGGGTCATTGCCCGCCCGGTTGCCAGGTCTTTGTTGGTACGCATACGCCCCCCAAGAGCTTCATATTGAGGGCGGAGTGTGAGTCAGCAGCGAATCAACGTCAAGATTCCGTTTGGAATCAATGAGTTAACCTTTCTTAACAGACACAAGATCGAGTCCCGCAAGCCCGGATCGACTCAACATCTAGCGCTGCATGAGCCTGATCGGGGCAAAACTTTTTCTGTGAATTCGGGTTATCCCCAGCTTATCCAGAGCCTCCCGATGGATTTTCGTGCCGTAACCCTTGTGTGCGGCGAACCCAAAACCCGGAAATTCCGCGTCCATGGCCACCATCATCTCGTCGCGCACAGTCTTGGCAATAATGGAGGCCGCGGCGATGGATAGCGATCGCCCGTCACCCTTTATGACCGCCTGGGCAGGGCAGCCCACCTCGGGCGCGTCGCGGCCATCGATCAGCGCGAATTGAGGTGGATGCGGCAGGTCGGCGACGGCGCGCGCCATGGCTACGAAAGTCGCCTGCCGGATATTCAGCCGGTCAATCTCTTCAACCTGCCCAATGCCGACACCGACTTGCGCCACCGCCCGGATCGCATCGGCTAGCTGCGCCCGCTTTTTCGCGGTCAGCTTTTTTGAATCATTGATGCCGGGCGGGATGTTGGCGGGATCAAGAATAACCGCCGCCGCCACGACAGGCCCTGCCCACGGACCGCGACCGGCTTCGTCAATGCCGCATACAGGCGTGGCAGTGCTGGCGGTTTCAAACGCCATGTCAGGACCGGTGATTGTGTCAGGTTTCGCCATACCGCCCAGACTACCGGTCCGCGCCGGCACCGCCTAGAGCAGTGCAAGCTGCTCGGCGCCGGATGTGGGGACATGAAACAGATCCGTGCGCAATTGTAGACGCTTCTTCGTGAGCCCGGCACGCTGCATGGCCAGCTCAAAGCGGCGCGAGATGGTCCAGGCGTAAGGACCGCCACCGGTCATCCGCTTGCCCCACTCAGCGTCATAGTCTTTGCCGCCGCGCATATCGCGGACGATCTTCATCACCCGCTCGGCGCGGTTCGGCACCACGTCAGCCAGCCATTGTGCAAACAGGTCTTTTATTTCCAGCGGCAGGCGCAACATCACATAGCCCGCTTCGCGGGCGCCCATGCGGGCACAGGCTTTGAGGATCGCTTCAATCTCATGATCGTTGAGCGCCGGGATAACCGGGGCGAGCATCACGCTTGTGGGAATGCCGGCATCGGCCAGCTGACGTATGGCATCAAGCCGCCTTGACGGGGTTGAGGCGCGCGGCTCCATCGCACGGGCGAGCTTTGCGTCGAGCGTGGTGACGGAGAGCGCAACTTTAACCAGCCCATCCTTCGCCATTTCGCTTAGAATATCGATGTCGCGGGTGACCATCGCCGACTTGGTGACAATGCCGACCGGGTGTTTGTGCTCGGCAAGCACTTCCAGCACCTGCCGCGTAATCCGCCGCTCACGCTCTATCGGCTGATAGGGGTCCGTGTTGGTGCCGATGGCAATGGTGCGCGGCTCATAACCCTTCTTTGCAAGCTCGCGCCGCAGCAACCGTGCGGCATTAGGCTTGGCAAACAGCTTGCTCTCAAAATCCAGCCCCGCCGACAGGCCCATATAGGCGTGGGTGGGCCGCGCGAAACAATAAACGCAGCCATGCTCACAGCCGCGATAGGGATTGATCGAGCGGTCGAAGGAAATATCCGGCGACTGGTTGCGGGTGATGATGGTCCGGGCGGCTTCGTCAGTGACATGGGTACGAAGAGGCTTTTGGTCCTCTTCAATGTCCCACCCATCGTCAAACGCCTCCGCCGCCCGGTTCTCGAAACGGCCACTTGCATTGGAACGCGCGCCACGACCCTTGCTCGCCTCGTTCAGCACTTGGGGGTTGCTGATGCCCGGCCCGAAAATCGGGGGGCTGACGGGGCGGGGGGCAGGGCAGGTGCCGCCGTCAGCTTTTCCGGTGTCGAGGGTTCGGTCTTCCGGCTGGCCGGATTGGGGGGCAGCCAGCGGAAAAACGGGCATGGTCGCGGCGCGCGCTGTCTCATCTGCCGGGGCGGAAGTCTCCGCCGCCTGGCGTGCATCCTGTCTCGCCTCATCGAGTCTGAGCACCGATCTGTCCATGCGAATGATGCTTTCACACGCCAAAGAACAAATCAAGAACATTTAGGTTAACGCGCGTCTTCGCTTCGCAGTTGCAGCAAAAGCCATATAGAGTTTCGTCCATGATCAGCGTGGTGATTCCGACCCTGAATGCCGAAAAATCCCTGGTGCGGGTGCTCGCAGCGCTCGTGCGCCCGACCGTCCGCGGTCTCGTCAAGGATGTGGTCATCGCCGATGGCGGCTCCACCGACCACACCAAGAGCATCTCGGAAACGTCAGGCGCGCGCTTTGTTGAAGCACCCAGGGGCCGCGGCACGCAGCTGGCGGCTGGCGCGCAGGCGGCGCGTGGCGAATGGCTGCTGTTCCTGCATGCGGACACGGTCCTGCAGACCGGCTGGGAGCAGGAAGTGGAAAGCCTGCTCGAACGGCTGGAAAAGCGAGGCAGCAAGGGGCTGGAATTTGCCGCCGTCTTCAAATTCGCACTGGATGATTTTTCCGCATGGGCGCGGATGCTGGAACGCGTTGTTGCGTGGCGCTGCTGGTTGTTCGGCCTGCCCTATGGGGATCAGGGCCTGCTGATGTCACGCCGCCACTATGACCAGCTCGGCGGTTTTCGCCCGCTGCAGATCATGGAAGACGTCGACATGGTCCGCCGTATCGGCCGCAGGCGGCTGGTGTTTTTGCGCACACCGGCCGTCACCAGCCCCCAGCGCTATTTGAACGACGGCTACCTCGCGCGATCGTCAAGAAACGCTATGTGCCTGATGCTGTACTATCTGGGCGTCAACCCGGACCGCATCGCCCGCATCTACACAAAACGCTGAAACGCACACCATGCAAAAGACCCTCGTCATCATGGCCAAGGCACCCGCTTTGGGCCGCGTCAAAACGCGCCTCGCGCGCGATGTGGGCGCGGTTGAAGCCACGCGATTTTATCGCGTGGCGCTGGCGCGGCTGATCCGGCGGCTGGCAGCAGACACACGTTGGCGGACGATTGTGGCTGCAAGCCCTGACGCGGTTGCGCTGACGGATGCGCATTGGCTGGAGAGCGCACACGGTGTCGTACCGCAGGGGGAAGGTGATCTGGGTGACCGGATGCAGCGTGTGTTTGATCTGGCACCGCCCGGCCCGGTGGTCATCATCGGCAGCGACATTCCAGCGATCATGCCGCAACACATTGCGGACGCGTTCAAAGCACTGGGCAACAGCAACGCTGTAATCGGCCCATCCGTGGACGGAGGATACTGGCTCGTCGGTCAACGCCGCTCCCCAAAGGTGCTGAGCGCATTTGAAAATGTGGACTGGTCGAGTGGGCGAGAGCGGGATCAGACGATTGCGAACTTTGGGTCCGTCAGCATCGCGATACTTGGTGAACTATCCGATGTGGATAGTGGTGCGGACCATGCGGCGTGGCGGAAGGTTTTTGGCTAACCGCTAATGAGAGTAGGCCCCGGATCAAGTCCGGGGACGCGGAAGATCGGGGCTTCCAATAACCCGTATCCCCGGACTTGATCCGGGGTCCACTCGCAGTTCAACAACCTAAAACGTCGACGCCTTATGCACGGCAGCCGTGCGCTCAACCTGCGAATAGATCGGCCAGTCACCTGCAGCCGCCTGATCGAGCGACGGCGACGGCTGGTCAAGCCGCAGCCGGTAGAGCCACAGATTGGTCATGATGCGCTCCACATAGCCGCGGGTTTCAGCGGACGGGATGCTTTCAATGAAGGTCAGCGGGTCCTGCGCGGCAGCGCCGATCTGCTTGGTCCAGCGGTGAAGATTGCCAGGACCTGCATTATAGGCGACGGCCATCTGGAACAGGTTGCCGTATGGTTCGCCGTAGCCCATCAGCTCCTGCAGATAGCTTTGGCCCAGCGCCAGATTATGCGACGGGTCCTGAAGGCGCGCGCGGCCGCCGCTGCGATAGCTGGCGTCGCGGGTGATGTGTTGCGCGGTGCGCGGCATGATCTGCATCAGCCCTGCGGCACCCGCCCGGCTGGTGGCATTGGAAATGAATTTGCTCTCCTGCCGCGCAATGGCGAACAGCAGTGCCCGGTCAACGCGGTAGCCGCCGTCCGGCTCCATATCAGGAACCGGGAACAGAGCGGTGCCGATCGGCTGCGGACTTGCCAGCGCCACGGCAAGCTGGGTCGCGGGCAGGTCGAGGTCGCGCGCCAGTGTGGCAAGGGCGACGTCCAGCGACGGGTCAAGGCGTCCATGGGCGCGGCGAAGTTCTGCTTCCGCCATCTGCTGCTTGCCGATCTGCGCCAGCGCTGCACCGCGCCGCACCTGATCGACCGACAGCAGCGCTGTGCGGCTGCCGGTATCAATCACCGGTTCGTTCCATTGCACCTTCGGGCTGCGGCCAAGCTGGCGCTGTGCCAACAGGCCGTAAAATGTCATGTCGGTATTGGCGGCGGCTTCCAGCATCGGCACCGCGCGGGCAGGCTCATGCGAGGCAAGATAGGCGCGCGCCGCCCAGAAAGCGGCTGCGGCGCGGGTCCAGTCGGAGACATTGATGTTGCCTGCAAGCGCCTCGAAATGCGGCGCGGAAATTTCCGGCTTGCCAAGACGCCAGGCGGACAGACCTGCATACCAGTCTGCCAGCGGCGCATCGCGGCGGTGGGAATTGGAAATATCCGTGGCAAGATCAAACGCCTTGTCGATCTTGCCTTCCACATAATAGGACCACGCGATACGGGCCTTGAGGGCAGCGCGTTCATCCGCCCCCAGACGGTTGCGCACTTTGGTGGAGTTGAGCAGGTCCAGCGCCTGGGTCGGCCGCTCGCGCGAAATCAGCGAGCGTACTTTTCTGGAAATCGTGCGGCCGTAATTCGTCCGGCCTTCGGCACTGGCGCCCGACACCGCATAGACCGAGTGATAGGCGGTGGGCCTGTAGGCGCGGCGTACGGGCGTTACCGGCACAGCGGCACCGCCGCGGCGCTTCATGGCCAGCTTGTAGATTTTTCCCGCGCCGGGATGGTCCGCATATTTGGCCAGCCAGCTGCGCAGTTCGCGGTAATTGGAGCGATAGGCGGTTGGGTGCATGTAACGCTGGAACAGCACATGGCCCATCAGCACATCATCCTCCAGCGCGGCAATGAGCTTGTCGGCGGATTTCCAGTTGCCGGAGTCCTGCTGGTGAAAAATCTGCGTGTAGCGCGCAGCGTCCGCGTCGGAGAGAACCTGCCCTGTGACCTGCGTATTGGGTGCGGCATGTGCCGGCGCAATCAGCCATGCAAGTGCCAGCAGCAGGACGCCGGCCAGCATCCATTGGACGAGGACAGAAGTACCGTCTGCCGCAGCCTGCGCGCGCGCAGTGCGTTTGTCTTTAAAGCGGTGCATGTGGCCCCCCGGCGCAGCACTGAATGTGCAAATTCAAGGAAATCCTAACGGTCCCGCCCGCTTGATGCGAGTCCCATACCAGCCAATAGCATCAAAGGGTTAAAGAGCAAGTTGCGTCATCTTTTCCCGCAGGCTTAGCAGGTCCTGCCATGCCAGCCGCTTTTGCGCCGGCTGACGCAGCAAATAAGCCGGATGCAGCATGGCGATGGCGGGCATTTTGTGGCCTTGAGGCCCGCCGATGGCGGCAGGGTCAAACTCGCGCCACTGGCCGCGCAATTTGGTGATGCCGGTGGGGGTGCCGAACAGCTCCTTGGCGGAGACACCACCGACGCAGACCAGAATCTCAGGGGCCACAAGTTCGATATGGCGCAGGATGAAGGGCAGGCACATGGCGGTTTCAGCCGGTGTCGGCGTGCGGTTGCCCGGCGGGCGCCAGGGCAGCACATTGGCGATATAGACTTTTTCGCGGTTGAGGCCGATTGAGGCGAGCATCCGGTCCAGCAACTGTCCCGAGCGGCCAACAAAGGGCAGCCCCGCAATATCCTCGTCGCGCCCCGGCGCTTCGCCGACAAGCATGATCTTGGCGTTGGGATTGCCATCGGCAAAAACCAGATTCTTGGCGGTGGCCTTGAGCGGGCAGCCTTCAAACGCCGCCATCGCCGCGCGCAGCTCATCAAGGGTCGTGGCACTTGCCGCTGCCGTCTTGGCGTCATCAATCGCCGCTTTGTCATCCGCCAGCGGTGCCGCAGCCCGCATTGCAGGTTGCGCGGGAGCGTCGCGGGACAGAGCCGGTTTTTGTGCGGGCGCACGCGCGGCTTCAGGAGCCAGTGCCAGCCGGTCTATGGCCTCGTCGCCAATGGCTTCGTCAGCCCCGGCGTCAGAAAACCAGCGCAGAAGATCCGCAAGGGCTGCATGATCGTCACCCGCCCCGCCGCCATTTGATGTGGAAACCTCGCTCATGGGTGCTAGCTTTACTGCTGTTGATGCCCTCTGTCACACATACGCGTAGGGGATCGTCAAATAAGGACGCAATGGGCGCGCTCTGTTGCCGGAAACGCCACGGGTTGACCCCCACATTCCCTTGGCCCCATAAACGCTGAATCGCCATCCCGGGTATGGCGGTTTTCCCAGATTTTCGCGTAATATGCGCTGCGCCCGGCAGCACAGATTCGCTGCGGCAAGCCCCCTAATTTGCCCCGCCCGGCGGCTATATCATCCATCCAGGAGGTTCCATGTCTGACGCCCTCAAGAACGCCAGTGAGGTCAACGCGACGCAGGGGTTCATTCTTCACCCTGAGCAGCGCGAAGCCATGGAATATGACGTGGTGATTGTCGGCGCCGGCCCCGCGGGCCTCGCCGCTGCCATCCGCCTCAAGGAATTGAGCGCCGCGCAGGATTTTGAGCTGTCGGTCTGCGTGCTCGAAAAAGGCGCTGAAGTCGGCGCACATATCCTCTCAGGTGCCGTGATCGACCCGATAGCACTTGATGAGCTGGTGCCCGACTGGCGCAATGATGAGAGCTGCCCAGTCAAGACCGAGGTGAAGGCCGACCATTTCATGGTGCTTGGCCCGTCAGGCTCAATTCGCCTGCCGAACTTCCTGATGCCGCCTTTGATGAACAATCACGGCAATTACATTGCCAGCCTCGGCAACACCTGCAAATGGCTGGCTGAAAAGGCCGAAGCGCTGGGCGTTGAAATCTATCCCGGCTTCGCCGCTGCCGAAGTGCTTTACAATGATGACGGCTCCGTCAAAGGCGTCGCCACCGGCGACATGGGCATCGGCAAGAATGGCGAACCCAAGGACAGCTACATGCCGGGCATGGAGCTGCACGGCAAATACACGTTCTTTGCTGAGGGCGTGCGTGGCTCCCTCTCCAAGCACCTGATCCGCAACTTCAAGCTTGATGAAAACAGCGAGCCGCAGAAATTCGGCATCGGCATCAAGGAAGTGTGGGAAATCGACCCGGCCAAACACAAAAAGGGTCTGGTGCAGCACTCCTTCGGCTGGCCGCTCGGCATGAAGACCGGCGGCGGCTCCTTCCTCTATCATTTTGATGAAAACCTCGTGGCTGTCGGCTTCGTGGTTCACCTCAACTATTCAAACCCGTATCTGTCGCCGTTTGATGAGTTCCAGCGCTTCAAGACCCATGCAGCGATCCGCCCGACCTTTGAAGGCGGCAAGCGCCTGAGTTATGGCGCCCGCGCCATCACCGAAGGCGGTTACCAGTCGGTGCCGAAACTTACGTTCCCCGGCGGTGTGCTGGTCGGTTGCTCGGCCGGTTTCGTGAACGTGCCGCGCATCAAGGGCAGCCACAACGCCATGGCAACCGGCATGATGGCCGCCAAGGCAGCCTTTGAAGCCATTCGTGATGGCCGCGCTGCCGACGAACTCACCGCCTATCAAGGCGAATACGAAACCAGCCATGTGGCAAAAGACCTGAAGCGCGTGCGCAACGTGAAGCCGCTTTGGTCACGCTTCGGCACGCTGATCGGCGTCGGCCTCGGCGGCATTGATATGTGGATGAACAATCTGGGCATCGGCCTGCCGTTCACCCTGAAACACAAAAAGACGGATGCGGCGTCACTCAAGCCCGCCGCCAAGTGCAAGCCGATCGAGTATCCCAAGCCCGATGGCGTGGTCTCCTTCGACAAGCTGTCTTCGGTGTTCCTGTCCTCGACCAACCACGAGGAAGACCAGCCTGCACATCTGACGCTCAAGGATCCGTCGATCCCCATCGACGTGAACCTGCCCACATGGGCGGAGCCCGCGCAACGCTATTGCCCGGCGGGTGTGTATGAAGTGGTGAGCAATGACGATGGCAGCAATCCGCGCTTCCAGATCAACGCGCAGAACTGCGTTCACTGCAAAACCTGCGACATCAAGGATCCCAGCCAGAACATCAACTGGGTGGTGCCCGAGGGTGGCGGTGGGCCGATCTACGTCAATATGTAGGTAAAGTGGCCGTTTTCGCGTTGCCGCGGATTCTCCCGATACCGGGTATTTGATTGACCACAATCATGACCGCTCGGCTAAGGTGGCGGCTCGCATTGTTATAAGGCAGGTGGAGCAACCAAACGTGCAGCAGCCCAATTACGCCAATCCGCGCCGCCGCCTGTCCCGCCTTGTTCTCACCGGCCTGATGGCCGGCCTGCTTGCAGGCTGCGCCGGGTTCGGTGGGCTTGATGCGCGCGATTTTGACGACAGTACCGTCGGCAAGAACCTGCGGGTCGATAAAGCCGGCCGGAATACCGACACCAAGCTTGGCAATTATCTGGCCGCCCGCCACGCGACCAATCTGCGCGACCGGGATGCGGCCGCCACCTTCTATGATCAGGTGCTCAGCGAGGACCCGGCCAATCAGATCATTCTTGACCGCGCTTTCCTGCTGCAACTCACCGCTGGCAACATTCCGCGCGCCGCGGCACTCGCCGAAAAGGTGGTGGCACAGGATGCCGGCGACCGCACGGCACGGCTGGTGCTGGGTGTGCGCGATATCCGCAAGGGCAAATTTGCCGACGCACGGGCGCAGTTTGATGCTGCCACGCCCGGTCCCTTCACCCGCCTTGTATCCGGCCTGCTGAATGCCTGGACCTATATGGGCGAAGACAATCCGGACGCAGCCCTTGCAGGCCTGGAACTGGATGATGACGGCCCCGGCCATCAGCTGTTCAGTGCCTATCATTCAGCCTTGATTGCAGACCTCGCGGGGCGCACCGATATTGCGCGCGCCGCATATGAACGCGCCATGTCATCGTCCGGTGGCGGCTCTGTGCGCATTGTTGAGGCCTATGGCCGCTTTCTTGAACGCAACGGCCAGACCGACGATGCGATTGTAATCTATTCGGGATATCTGGCGCTTTCGCCGTCCCACCCGATCATTGCAAGCGCACTTAAGCGCGCCCATGCAGGCAAGACGCCGGACCTTCTGGTGACATCCGCATACAGCGGCATCGCTGAAACGCTTTACGGCCTGGGCAGTGCATTGTCACGCGATCAGGGCGTGGATGTTTCCGTGCTCTATCTGCAGCTGGCGCTATACGCGGACCCCAAGCTGGATGTGGCGCGCGTATTGCTGGCGGAACTGCTGTCCAATTCGGGTGACTTGCAGGCAGCAGCCGACGCCTATGATGAAGTGCCGTCGAATTCAACGCTCTCGACAACAGCCCGCATCGAGCGCGCCTTGCTGCTCGACCGTATCGGCCGCACCGATGATGCCATCTCTTCATTGCGGTCGCTGGAGCGCCGCGCCCATGACGATGGAGAAGTCGCCATTGCGCTGGGGGATCTGTATCGCGCCAAGGAGCGGTTTGTAGAAGCCGAGAGCCAGTACACCAAGGCGCTTGATCTGCTCAAAAACACCAAGGGCCGCCACTGGACACTTTACTATGCGCGCGGTGTGTCGCGTGAGCGGCAGGGAAAGTGGCAGGCAGCCGAAGATGATTTTTTGAAGGCGCTGGAGCTTGAGCCCGAGCAGCCTTACGTCCTCAACTATCTGGGCTATTCCTGGCTGGAGCAGAAGCGCGATTTCGATGCGGCGCTCAACATGATCGAGCGCGCCGTTGCGCAGCGCCCGAATGACGGCTTCATCGTCGATAGTCTCGGCTGGGCCTTCTATCAGCTTGGCCGCTATGGCGAAGCGGTGGAGCAGCTTGAGCGTGCCGTCGAGCTTGATCCGCACGACCCCACCATCAATGACCATCTGGGCGACGCGTTCTGGAAAGTCGGCCGCCGCACGGAAGCCCGCTTCCAGTGGCAGCATGCGCTTGATAGCGATCCGGCGGATGATGTCGCCGCACGCATCACCCGCAAGCTCGAAAAAGGTCTCGATGCGGTGGAGGCGGCGGAAGCTGCAAAGCCCGAAGCCCAGCTGGATAGTGAACCTGTTGCGGGTTCCTGACGGCCGCGTGCCTTTGATGACGCAAGACCTGATGCCATGACCCGTGCCGGTTTCAACACGTTCTGCAAATCCCTCACCGCGACAACCCATGTGGTGCAATGGGGCAATGCGGATGTGTGGAAGGTAGGCGGCAAGGTGTTTGCCATTTGCGGCTGGGAAGACAAAGACCCGGCTTTCACCTTCAAGACCAGCGATCTGGCTTTTGAAGTTCTGCCGCAGCAACCCGGCATACGGCCTGCGCCGTATATGGCGTCGCGCGGCCTTAAATGGGTGCAGCACTATGCCAAGCCCGGCTTGAGCGACGCGGAGCTCAAGGACTATGTGCGGCAGTCGCATGCAATGGTCGCGGCAGGGCTTTCAAAAAAGAAGCAAAAAGAACTGGGTCTTCTGTCGTGAGTGCCATCACTGAATTTGCCCCCGCCAAGATCAATCTCACATTGCATGTGCTCGGCAAACGCGCCGACGGCTATCACCTGCTTGAGAGCCTTGTGGTGTTTGCGGATGCAGGCGACACGCTGACCGCTGAACCCGCCGACGACCTGTCATTCAGCATGACAGGACCCAACGCGGCTGCGCTGGCGGATACGCCGGACACGGATAATCTGGTGCTGAAGGCTGCGCGGTTGCTGGATGCGGGGGCAGGGCGCGGCGCGCGCCTGACGCTGGAAAAACATTTGCCCGTTGCCGCAGGCATCGGTGGCGGCTCGGCGGATTGTGCCGCAGCCCTGCGCGCGCTCAATCAGCTTTGGGGGCTGGGTCATTCGCCTGAAACGCTTGCAGCGCTTGGAGTTGAGCTTGGCGCAGATGTGCCCGTGTGTGTGTATGCGCCACGCCCGTCCGTCATGTCCGGCATCGGTGAAGTGATTTCAGCCGCGCCGAAACTGCCGCCGCTTTGGTGCGTACTGGTCAATCCCGGTGTGCCGGTTGCAACCGGCCCGGTATTCAAGGCTTTGAACGCGCAGCCTGCAACAGCGCAAAGCGACACCTTCTGGCCCGGTGGTTTTTCGGACGCAAAAACCCTGGCCCGTTTCATGGCGACCTGCCGCAACGACCTTGAGCCTCCCGCCCGCGCGCTGGTGCCTGAAGTGAGTGAAACGGTCAGGGCCATCGCCGGCACACAAGGCTGCTTGCTGGCCCGCCTGTCCGGCTCCGGTGCGACCTGCTTCGGGCTGTATGCGGATGAAGAGGCCGCCAAGGCATCCGCGGCCAGCCTTGCGCGTGAGGGATGGTGGGTGCGGGCGGCGAAGGTTCTGACACGATAATTCGTGCCCCACGCGGCATGGACCCTCCGGTCAAGCCGGAGGGAGGTCGGTTTGGGGGGGAGGTGTCGGACGCTTTGGTCAAGCGGCAGAAGGCAGTATTGGGGGAAGGCTGGACTTACAACAAACCCCGCTCTCCCTCCGGCTTGACCGGAGGGTCCAGTGCGGTTTTGCTCCCATGATGGCGTTCTATGTTTATATCTTGGCCAATAAGCCCAAGGGCACCCTTTATGTGGGCTACACGGATGATCTGGGACGCCGCCTGCATGAACATCGTGAAAAGGTCCGCGCAGGCTTCACGCAAAAATATGCTCTGGACCGGCTGGTCTATTTTGAGCCCCTGGAGACACGTGAACAGGCGAAGCAGCGTGAGCGCCGTCTCAAGCACTGGCTGCGTGCTTGGAAAATTGACTTGATTGAGCAACACAATCCGCAGTGGCGCGATCTGTCCGACGACATCCCGCATTTTTGAACCACGGTGTGGTGGACCCTCCGGTCAAGCCGGAGGGAAGTCGGTTAAGGGGAAGGCGGACCAGCAACTAACTCCCGCCCTCCCTCCGGCTTTGGACGGCGCACCTGCAACAAACCCCGCTGTCCCTCCGGCTTGACCGGAGGGTCCATGCGGCAAGGTGAGATGTTAATAGCTGCGATTGACGCAGAAATGCACGAGGCTGATGAGCACTTCGCGCATGTCGCTCTTGGGGAAAATCGCCAGCGCGTCACAGGCGATGGCGCCGTAATGGCGGGCGCGGCCGATGGTGTCGTCGAGGCAGCCATGCTTCTGCATGATGGCGATGGCCTGATCCATGTCGCTATCGGTCTGGTCGCCATCGCGCAGGGTGCGTTCCCAAAAGGCGCGTTCGTCGGCGTCGCCCCGGCGATAGGCAAGCACCACGGGCAAGGTTAGTTTGCCTTCGCGGAAATCGTCGCCGACGGTTTTGCCAAGCGTCGCCTGACGGCCTGAATAATCCAGCGCGTCATCCACAAGCTGGAACGCGATGCCCAGATTGCGGCCATAGGATTCAAGCGCCGCCTGCTCGCTGGGGGAGCGCTCGGCGATGATGGCGCCAACCTCGGTGGCAGCCGCAAACAGCGCCGCCGTCTTGGCGTTCACCACCTGCAGATAGGCGTCTTCGGTGGTGCGGGTGTCTTTTGTGGTGGCCAGCTGCAGCACTTCGCCTTCGGCGATGACGCAGGCAGCGGACGACAGAATGTCGAGCGCCGGAAGCGACCCCACTTCCACCATCATCTTGAAGGCGCGGCCAAGCAGGAAATCACCCACCAGCACGCTGGCCTGATTGCCCCAGATTTTTCGCGCTGCTTGCTTGCCGCGCCGCAGGTCACTTTCATCCACCACGTCGTCATGCAGAAGGGTGGCCGTGTGCATCAACTCCACGGCAGCGGCGAGTTTCAGATGATCCGTACCCTGATAGCCGCAGATATTGGCAGCCGCCAGCGTCATCATCGGACGCAGCCGCTTGCCGCCGCTTTCAACGATATGGCTTGCAAGCTCCGGCACCATGGCGACCTGCGAGGCGAGCCGCGACAGGATGAGCTCGGTGACCCGCTCCATGTCGCCGCCCACAAGTTCGGTCAGCCGCTCGACAGCATCGCTGCCGGCGCCCCGTTCGCTCTCAAGTGGCACAACAACGCCCATGCCCGCCTCGCCCGTATAAGGGCGCTCCTTCACGTGGTAGTCTTGATGGACCCCAATCCTGATATGGAAGGGGTCCTGATATGAAAGGCCCTTATGCCTTCAATCTAGAGGTGGGGCAACTCGGGTCAAGTCAGCATCGCTGCGGCCTGCCGACGCGCATTACACCCTGTAAACCGGGATATTCGAGCTTCTCGCATGATCGAACTGCTGCGCACAAACAACCCGGTCACGGTTTCCTTCGCCCAGGCGCTGTTGAAGGATGCGGGCATTCCCCATGACGTGCTGGACCTGCATATGAGCATTCTGGAAGGCTCAATCGGCATCTTCCCCAAGCGGCTGATGGTGCTTGAAGAGGACGCCATATCCGCCCGGCAGCTGCTGCTGGACGCGGAAATCGACGTGCCGCCTGTCGGGGAGAGCCGCGGGTGAGCGTGACCGAGACCCAAACCACCGACGATGATTTCCTATCCGGCCGCATCAAATGCCTGCAGCCGCGCCACGGCTTCAGGGCCGGGCTCGATACGGTGATGCTGGCCGCAGCCTGCCCCGCCAAGGCTGACGAAATCGTGATCGAGCCGGGCTGCGGCCCCGGCGTCGCGGCTTTGTGTCTGGCCAGACGCACCGGCGCAAAAATCGTCGGCGTCGAAATTGAACGCTCGGCGCTCGATCTCGCCCGCGCCAATGCCCAGCGCAACGATCTGGCGGATATGGCAACCCTGATTGAGGCGGATGTGACGGCCAAGGGAAGCGTGCTTGAGGCGCTGGGGCTCAAGCCTGAAAGCTGCGACCACGCCATCGCCAACCCGCCCTTCCTCACCGAGGGCGACGCCACCGTGCCGCCGGGTGACGCCCGCGCCCGCGCCTTTGCGGGGCCTGCTGATCTGCTGCACGCATGGGTCAAATTCGCCACCCGCATGGTCCGTCCCGGCGGCACCTTGACGCTCATTCACCGGGCCGACCGGCTGGCCGACTTGTTGGCAGCGCTTGAGGGCAGGGCGGGCGGCGTGCTGGTTTATCCCCTGTGGCCGGCCCCGCGCAGCACCGGCAAACCCGCCACGCGGGTCATTGTTCAGGCGACCAAAGGCAGCCGCGGCCCGCTGAAACTGCTGCCAGGTCTGGTCCTGCACGGACCCGATGCCCGGTTTACGTCCGATGCCTGGGACATTTTGCGCGAAGGCGCCCCGCTGGAAATCCGCGGTTGAATGTTGTCTCGGGGCGGTCCAGTGCCTATGTCTGGCGCATGGCAATAAAAGATAATCTGCACGCCTTGCGTGACCAGCCCTTCATCGGCCCCGTCGCCCGTCGTCTCATGGGCGCGGCTGAGCCTCTGGTAAATGTCGTGCGCCTCTCAGGCGTCATCGGCGGCAATTCCACACCGTTCAATCAAAGCCTGTCGCTGGCGACCGTCGCGGCTGATCTGGAGGCGGCGTTTTCCAACAAATCCGCCAAGGCCGTGGCGCTGGCGATCAATTCGCCCGGCGGCTCACCGGTGCAGTCTGCCCTGATCGTGAAGCGCATCCGCGCGCTCTCCGCTGAAAAGGAAATCCCGGTTTTCGCCTTCATCGAAGATGTCGGCGCGTCCGGCGGCTACATGCTGGCGCTGGCGGGTGACGAAATCTATGCGGATGAAAACTCCGTCGTCGGCTCCATCGGCGTCGTCTCGGCGGGCTTTGGCTTCAAACACCTCATCGACCGTGTGGGTATCGAGCGCCGGATCTATACCGCCGGCGAAAGCAAGGCGATGCTCGACCCGTTCAAGGACGAAGACCCCAAGGACGTCGAGCATCTGAAGAAATTGCAGGCCGAAGTGCATGAAAGCTTCAAGCAGATGGTCCGCGACCGCCGCGAGGGCAAGCTGACGGCACCCGAAAGCGAGCTGTTCACCGGCTCATTCTGGACCGGCGCGACCGCCAAGGGCCTCGGCCTGATCGACGGGCTGGGCGACATTCGCTCCGTCATGCGGGAGAAATTCGGCGACAAGACCAATCTGCGGCTGGTGCGCTCATCCGGCGGTCTGTTCCGCCGCAAGCAGCCCTCCGTGGCCACCACCGGGGATACGCGCCCCGATGCGCCGCTTCTCAACACGGCAAATCTGGTCGAAGATAGCCTTCAGGCGCTGGAAACCCGCGCTTTGTGGTCGCGTTTCGGCCTTTAGGCAGCCAATAAAGAGCAAAAACCCATGGGGAACCTCATTATCACCGGCCTTCTGGTCATCGGCGCGATGGCCGCATGGCGTGCCTTCAAGGGCCGCGGCAGTGCGCGGCGCTCCTCTGTGGAGGAGGCCGCCCGCCGCGCCACTGAGCGCATGACCGGCAAGCGCAACGCCCAGACTCTTGAGCCCGACGGCGACGGTGTTTACCGCCCCCGCGACCGCGCCGGCCATTAGGCGCACTTCCGGGCACCAGCCCCGCGCATTCCGTGGCCCTCCTTCCTTGACCGGAAGGGGACCGCGCGGCTAGGTTCCGCCGCGCGTGGGCATATGGCAGTTGTCCCTAGCGATTCTGCCAAAAACCCGCCCATCCTTCGCCCTCAACTGGCAAACCAAGCGCTGGCGCACCATGACCGCCCAACCGGCCAAGGCCGACACATCATTCCAGGGGCTGATCCTCACCCTGCAACGCTTCTGGGCGGCGCAGGGCTGCGTGATTCTGCAGCCCTATGACATGGAAATGGGCGCGGGCACGTTTCACCCCGCGACCACATTGCGCTCGCTCGGGCCAAAGCCCTGGAACGCTGCCTATGTGCAGCCTTCGCGCCGCCCGACAGACGGGCGCTACGGCGAGAACCCCAACCGCTTCCAGCACTACTACCAGTTTCAGGTGATCCTCAAACCCAGCCCCGACAACATTCAGGAGCTGTATCTTGAAAGCCTGAAGGCGCTGGGCATCGACCCCAAGCTGCACGACATCCGCTTTGTGGAAGACGACTGGGAAAGCCCGACGCTCGGCGCTTGGGGCCTTGGCTGGGAAGTGTGGTGCGACGGCATGGAAGTGTCGCAGTTCACATATTTTCAGCAGGTCGGCGGCATCGACTGCAAACCGGTCTCCGGCGAACTGACCTACGGGTTGGAGCGCCTTGCCATGTATGTGCAGGGCGTCGACAACGGCTTTGATCTGGATTTCAACGGCGCGCAAGGCGACAAGAAAGTCACTTACGGTGACGTGTTCCATCAGGCGGAAGTCGAATACTCGCACCATAATTTCAAAGCCGCCGATACTGAAACCCTGTTCCGCCAGTTTGAAGACGCGGAAAAGGAATGCGAGCGGCTGCTGACCTTCACGCCTGCGCTGCCGCTGCCCGCTTACGATCAGGTGCTGAAAGCCTCGCACCGCTTCAACCTGCTGGATGCCCGCGGCGTCATCTCGGTGACCGAGCGGCAGGCCTATATCGGCCGTGTACGGAATTTGGCAAAGGGCTGTTGCGAAGCTTACCTCGCAACGCAGCTTGAAGGGGCCAAGTGATGTTTTCTGACGCCTGCCCCCTCACCCTCCCATCGCTGGCCGCGATGGGCCCCTCCCTCTCCCCAAGGGGCGAGGGAATGTTATGCGTTGCCGATTGCATCCGGTTCCCTCGCCCCATCGGGGAGAGGGATAGGGTGAGGGGGTATATAAAAAATGCCTGAAGTCCTCATCGAACTTTTCAGCGAGGAAATCCCCGCACGCATGCAAAAGCAGGCGGCGGCTGATTTGCAGCGCATGGTGACAGGCGCACTGGTGGATCAGGGCGTCGTCTATGAATGGGCGCGCGTCCACCACACGCCGCGCCGCTTGATGCTCGCCATGGGCGGGTTGCCGGGTGCAGCGCCTGACCGCAAGGAAGAGAAAAAAGGCCCGCGCGTTGGCGCGCCTGAAAAAGCGCTTGAGGGTTTCTTGAAATCCGCAGGGCTTGCCAGCATTGATGACTGCATCACGCGCGAAGACAAAAAGGGTGCGTTCTACGTCGCCGTCATCGAGCAGACGGGCCGCCCGGTGCCGGAGCTTCTCGCCGAGATCATCCCCGATACCATCCGCAAGTTCCCATGGCAAAAATCAATGCGCTGGGGCGATGGACAATTGCGCTGGGTTCGCCCGCTGCATTCCATTGTCTGCACGTTTGATGGTGAGATCGTCCCCTTCGAAGTTGATGGCATCAACAGCGGCAACGCCACATACGGCCACCGTTTCATGGCGCCCGACGCCATCACCGTGCATCGCCTTGAGGATTACGAAGTCAGTCTCGACCGCGCCAAGGTGATGGTGGATGCAGAGCTTCGTATGCAGACGATTTTGCACGAAGCCAAGACGCTGTGTCAGGCCAAGGGCCTTGAGCTTGTGGAAGACGATGCGCTGCTGGCGGAAGTCGCGGGCCTCGTTGAATGGCCGGTGCCGTTGCTGGGTGAGTTCGACGCGGATTTCCTGGACGTGCCGCCCGAAGTGCTCACCAGCACCATGCGCACCAATCAGAAATATTTCGCGGTCAAGGACGCCAAGACGGGCAAGATGGCCCCCAACTTCATCTGCGTCGCCAATGTGGAAGCCGTGGACGGCGGCAAGGCCATCGCCGCAGGCAACGCCCGCGTTCTGCGCGCCCGCTTCTCCGACGCCCGCTTCTTCTGGGACGAAGACAAGAAGCGCACGCTTGAAAGCCGCATCGACGATCTCAAAAAGGTGGTGTTCCACGCTCAGCTTGGGACTGTTCATCAAAAGACCGAACGCGTAGCTACGCTTGCGCGTGATCTGGCCGTTAGAGTGAATGCCGATCCGGATAAGGCTGAGCGCGCCGGGCGCCTGGCAAAGGCTGATCTCACAACGGGCATGGTCTACGAGTTCCCTGACCTGCAGGGCATCATGGGGCGGTACTACGCGCTTGGTGATGGTGAGAACGCAGCCGTTGCAGATGCGATCCGCGATCACTATGCCCCTCAGGGGCCGGGTGATGATGTTCCAACCACACCGGTTAGCATTGCTGCAGCGCTCGCCGAGAAATTTGAAGTGCTTGCCGCATTCTGGGCGATTGATGTTCTGCCAACCGGTTCAAAGGATCCTTTTGCCCTTCGCCGCGCTGCGTTGGGAATCATCCGACTGGCTATCGAGAATTGTGTCAGGCTAAGACTATCGGATGTCCTGCAAATTACATTCGCTCCGTACCGGAAAGCAATCTGTTCGGGACATGTTACCGCTGATAACGTTGTTGAAGACATAACTTTCTTTCAGCCTGAGAGGTCTGAAGCGTTAGCGCAGGAAGGGTTCCATGTCGCAATAGGAGTGGACTTCAGCGCGCTTGCACTCAACCTCATAGATTTTCTAGCTGATCGTCTGAAAGTTTATCTTGGTGATCGTGGTGCGCGTCACGATCTCGTGGATGCCGTCTTCGCACTCGAAGGTCAGGACGATCTCTGGTTGATCGTCCAGCGCGTAAATGCATTGTCCGATTTCCTCGCAACGGACGACGGCGCAAACCTCTTGGCAGGCTACAAGCGCGCCGCCAACATTCTGCGCATCGAGGAAAAGAAGACCGGCGAAGTCTCCGGCGCTGCAAATGCCGAACTGTTTGCCGAGGGCGCGGAGAGCGATCTTTATGCGGCGATTGATGCAGCCACCGGCATTGCGCGCGAGGCTGTGGCCAAGGAAGATTTCGCGGGCGCCATGGTGGCGCTGGCAAAACTGCGCGGGCCGGTTGATCTGTTCTTTGACGGCGTGACCGTCAATGCGGACGATCCCGAACTGCGCACCAACCGGCTGAAGCTGCTCGCGCAAATCCGCGATGCGCTGCACACGGTTGCTGACTTCTCAAAGGTAGAGGGCTAGGGCAATGGCTGAGATTTTTTCTTTTACCCCCTCACCCTCCCACCGCTTACGCGGCGGGCCCCTCCCTCTCCCCGTTGGGGCGAGGGATATTACATGCGTAGTCCAAAGCATCCGGTTCCCTCGCCCCAACGGGGAGAGGGATAGGGTGAGGGGGGCAGCATCCGCGACCCCGCGCAAGCCGCTTCTCTTCATTCATAATCTCAAACCACACCGCAAGACAGGCAAGTGACAATGACCAAGTGGGTGTACAGCTTCGGCGACGGTTCGGCGGAAGGCTCCGCCAAAGACCGCAATCTTTTGGGCGGCAAGGGCGCGAACCTTGCCGAGATGTCCAATCTTGGATTGCCGGTGCCGCCGGGCTTTACCATCACCACCGAGCTTTGCACCTGGTACTACGACAATGGCCGTAAGTATCCGGATCAGCTTTCCGGCGACGTGGACAAGGCACTGGAGCAGATCGGCAAGCTCGTGGGCGCCACATTCGGCGACACGCAAAACCCGCTGCTGGTCTCCGTGCGCTCGGGCGCACGTGCGTCGATGCCCGGCATGATGGATACGGTGCTCAATCTCGGCCTCAATGACGAGACCGTTGGTGCGCTGGCCAAACTCTCCGGTGACGAACGCTTTGCCTTGGACAGCTACCGCCGCTTCATCCAGATGTATTCGGACGTGGTGCTGGGTGTTGACCATTACCACTTCGAAGAAATCCTTGAGACCTTCAAGGAAGACAACGAACTTGTGATGGATACGGATCTTTCCGCCGATAACTGGAAAGAGATCATTACGCACTACAAGGCGGCGGTTGAGCGCGAGCTGGCGCAGCCGTTCCCGCAGGATGTGCGCGACCAGCTTTGGGGCGCGATCTCGGCTGTGTTCGGCTCATGGCGCAATGACCGCGCCGACACCTACCGGCGGCTGCACAATATTCCTGAAAGCTGGGGCACTGCCGTCAACGTGCAGGCCATGGTGTTCGGCAATATGGGCACCACATCGGCGACCGGCGTTGCGTTCACGCGTGATCCCTCGACAGGTGCAAATGAGTTTTACGGCGAGTTCCTGATCAACGCGCAGGGCGAGGACGTGGTGGCGGGCATCCGCACGCCGCAAAACCTCACCAAGCAGGCACGCGTTGCTTCCGGCGCCACCGAGCCGAGCATGGAAGAAGCCATGCCCGAGGTTTATCAGCAGCTTGTTGATATTTATCACAAGCTCGAAGGCCATTACCGCGACATGCAGGACCTTGAGTTCACCGTGCAGCAGGGCAAGCTATGGATGCTGCAGACACGCAGCGGCAAGCGCACCGCCAAGGCGGCGCTGAAGATTGCCTGCGACATGGTGGAAGAAGGGCTGATTACGTCCGACGAAGCGGTGCTGCGTGTTGAGCCCGGCTCGCTCGACCAGTTGCTGCACCCAACACTTGACCCCAATGCGGTGCGCAATGTGATCGCGACGGGGCTTCCCGCATCCCCCGGTGCCGCATCCGGTGCCGTGGTCTTCACGGCGGAGCACGCGGTTGAATGCATGCAGGAAGGCAAGAAAGTCATCCTGGTGCGCATTGAGACGAGCCCGGAAGATATTCACGGCATGCATGCAGCGCAGGGCATTTTGACCACGCGCGGCGGCATGACCAGCCACGCCGCCGTTGTGGCGCGCGGCATGGGACGGCCGTGTGTGTCCGGTGCGGGCTCGATCCGTGTGGATTACAAGGCCAAGACCTTCACTGTTGGTGGCGAGACCGTGGCCGAAGGCGACACCATCACCATTGACGGCTCCAAGGGGCAGATCATTCTCGGTGAGGTGGCGACATTGCAGCCGGAACTCTCCGGTGATTTTGCCAAGCTGATGGTGTGGGCGGACAAAGCCCGGCGCATGAAGGTGCGCACCAATGCGGAAACCCCGCTGGATGCGCAGACCGCGCGCAAGTTCGGCGCCGAAGGCATCGGCCTGTGCCGCACCGAGCATATGTTCTTTGAATCAGAGCGCATTGTCGCCGTGCGCGAGATGATCCTCGCGGATGAAACCGACAAGCCCGCCCGCAAGACCGCGCTGGACAAGATCCTGCCCATGCAGCGGCAGGACTTCACCGACCTGTTCGAGATCATGTCGGGCCTGCCGGTGACCATTCGTCTGCTCGATCCGCCGCTGCACGAATTCCTGCCGCAGACGGATGAAGAGATGGAAGAGGTTGCAGCAGCGTCCGGCATCGATGCCAAAAAGCTGAAGCAGCGCGCCCATGAGCTGCACGAGTTCAACCCGATGCTCGGCCATCGCGGTTGCCGGCTCGGCATCTCGTATCCGGAAATCTACGAGATGCAGGCCCGCGCGATTTTTGAAGCGTCGATTGCAGCCGCTGAAAAGGCCGGTGCGCCGGTGACGCCTGAAATCATGATTCCGCTGGTCGCCATGAAGCAGGAGTTTGACGTGCTGAAGGCCCGCATCGTCGCAGTGGCGACGGATGTGGAAAAGGAAACCGGCAAGAAGCTCGACTATCTGGTCGGCACCATGATCGAGCTGCCCCGCGCCGCCCTGCAGGCAGCGCAGATTGCCGAGACGGCGGAGTTTTTCTCCTTCGGCACCAATGATCTGACTCAGACCACCTACGGCATTTCCCGCGACGACGCGGCGATGTTCCTCAAGACCTATGCGGAGCAGGGCCTGATCGAGCAGGACCCGTTCGTGACGCTCGACGTGGATGGGGTCGGTGAACTGGTCAAGATCGGCGCCGAACGCGGCCGCGCAACCCGCCCGGATATCAAGCTGGGCATCTGCGGCGAGCACGGCGGCGATCCCGAGTCAGTGCGTTTTTGTGAGACAGTCGGTTTGGACTATGTCTCATGTTCGCCCTACCGGGTGCCCATCGCGCGTCTCGCAGCGGCACAGGCGGCGCTGCAGTCGAAATAGCTTTTTCGCTGCAACGCAACATATATCATTGATTCCTGGGTCGTTATGGCACGCTGTGTTGCGTTGCAACATTAACAAGCCTGGGCGCGTGCATACCGGGGTTGCGCCGATATTATGCAGTAATATCAAATAGATAGCATTTTCAACTCATCCGCGAATGTTTGGTGCTTGATGCCCCCAAACGTAAAGGCTATATCCTCCTCCAAGTTGTCAGCACGGCTCCAGACGGAGATTATTGTGCGGCGCAATAATTTTCCGGTCAGGCAGGCCGTCACCGCGAAGAAGGTGGCACGGGGCTTGCCTCTCCGAGTGTGGTTCAGGCGCAAGAAATGCGTCAGGTGGAATTGGCCACCTCGAACCAAATTGTTTTGGAAGGCGTGAAAAAGGCTTGCACGGACGCGCGACAAAGCGCGCGCCCAGGCCTTGATCCCGCCAGCTTCGAGGCTCCGGCCCGTTGCGCCAGATGGGAGACAGGACGATGCTTAAGAGCTTCGACACCGTTTTGAAGATTATCCGCGACGCCGATGTGCAGGCGCTCATGCAGCACCGTTTTGTGCGCTTTTCCGGCGCCGGACTGGCTGCGGTGGCATTCGTGATGCTCGGCGCCATGGCAACAGGCGTCCTGCCGGGATTCAGCAGTTCCAGCGCATCCCCGATCAGCGCTGCCCACGCCTCACCGCAATTGCAGGCCATGCAGGACAAGGTCCGCGCCCGCGCCGATATCCGCCGCGCCGGTGGCCGTCTGGCCGCCCCGGTCGCCGTTTTGCCCGCCGTCACCAGCGCCATGAGCGACAACGCGTTTTACGCGGTTATTGAAAGCGCCGTGCAGGTTGCCGGCGAAGATCATCTCGCCAAGCGGTTCGCCAAACTCAGCGCCAAGCAGCTTGACCGCGAGCGCATGTGCCTTGCCCAGGCGATCTATTTCGAGGCCCGCAGCGAAGGCGCACAGGGCAAGCTTGCTGTCGCCGAAGTGGTTCTGACCCGGGTCGCCGACAAGCGCTATCCCGGCACTATTTGTGGCGTCGTTTTCCAGGGCTCGCACCTGTCAACCGGCTGCCAGTTTTCCTGGACCTGCGATGGTTTGAAGGATGTTCCGGCCAATACCGCGGCGTGGAAGAAGTCCCAGTCGCTTGCCAGCTACGTGATGCTGGACGTGCAGTGGGAAGAAGTGACCGGCAAGGCCACCCATTACCACGCAGACTATGTGTCTCCCTACTGGGCCCCCTCGCTTGACGAAGTGGCCACCGTAGGAAAACACATCTTCTACCGCTGGACCAACCGCAACGGCCTGCGCGACAGCTAGGCCGTAACGTAAGCGGCCCTAGCCCAAGTCTTAGCCTTGTGAGGCTTCTTCCATCTGCTTGATAAGCATGGCCAGCGGGCCGGTCGTCTTGATCTGATCGCGCACCAACTCCGGCGTATTGCCTGCGGCTTTGTCCAGATCACCAACCTCTTCGGGCACAAACCAGTGCAGCTTGTCCGGCGTTTGATACGCCGCCCAAACGCTGTCGGCTACGGATGATGCGGGCATCAGCCGGAACATGCCCTCGGTGGGCGCATTGTCGGTCGTGCCTTCCGGCAAAATAGCCGTATCGATCAGCCCCGGCAGCACATCAGCCGCGCGCACACCATGGCGTGAAAACTCAATCGACAGCGCCTCGGTCAGCCCCTTCACCGCATGCTTGGTGGCGGAATAAACCGCGATACCGGGCATGCCAAATGTGGCTGATGACGACGAGGTGGTGAAGCAAAGCGAGTTGGGCGTTGCCTTGAGCAACGGATAGGCCAGATGAATGCCGCGCAGCACGCCAATGAAATTGACATTCACCACCGCCATGACGTCGTCGAAGCTCATCTCATCGAAGAAGCCACCATTGCCGATGCCTGCATTGTTGAACAGCAGGTCCAGTGTGCCGTCGGTATCTTTCGCAAACTCGGAAAGCACCGCCGCATAGGCGTCGCCATTGGTCACGTCCAGCACCGACACGAAGCAATTGTCAGCGCCGATTTCGCTCTCAAGCGCCTTCAGCCCTGCAGCGTTTACATCCGTTGCGCCGACGAACCAGCCTTTTGATGCAAACAACAGCGCCGTTGCCAGCCCCATGCCGCTTGCAGCACCGGTAATAAAAATGGATTTGCGTTGTCCTGCCTTACTCATGGCCGTCTCCCCTTATGACTTTTTTGTGTTTTTGTTCGGGGAGAGTTTAGGGCGCGGCTACACCGTTAGGGAAGCCGTGAAGCGCGGCATCAATCGCCAAAATCAATATCAAGGCCCAGATCAAGCGACGGCGCGGAGTGCGTAAGCCAGCCAACTGAAATCAGATCAACGCCGCTTTCCGCAACGCCGACAATCGTTTCGGCGGTAATGCCGCCGGATGCTTCAAGGGTTGCCCGCCCGGCATTGATGGCAACTGCTTCCGCCAGAACGGCAGGTGGCATGTTGTCCAGCAATATGGCTTCTGCTCCCGCATCCAGCGCCTCGCGCAATTGCTCCAGCGTATCCACCTCGCATTCGATCTTGACCATATGCCCGGCCTGCGCGCGCGCAGCTTCAATCGCCGCGGTCACACCACCCGCAACGGCAATGTGATTGTCCTTGATGAGGATCCCGTCATCCAGCCCAAACCGGTGATTGGCCCCGCCGCCAGACCGCACCGCATGTTTTTCAAATGCGCGCAGCCCCGGCGTCGTCTTGCGGGTGCAGGTCACTTTGGCTTTGGTATGCGCAATCAGCTGCGCCATGCGGTAGGTGGCCGTCGCAATGCCCGACATATGCCCCATGAAATTGAGCGCCACGCGCTCCCCAGTGAGGATCGAGCGCGCCTTGCCATCCAGATGGCAGATCGTATCGCCGGGCTCAACCACATCTCCGTCGCGCCGCTCAACACCGATCATCAACTCTGGATCAACCAGCCGAAACGCTGAGCGTGCCGCATCTAGGCCGGAGACAACACCTTTGACCCGCGCTGCAATGCGCGCCTGCGCCCGCGTTTGTTCTGGCACCACATAGTCGGTGGTGATGTCGCCCGCGCGGCCGAGATCTTCTTCAAGCGCACGCCGCACGGCAGGTTCAACGATCAGGCGCGGCATAGGAGGCAGCGGTAAGCGTGTCATGTCTGTCAGGCCGATTTCGCATGCAGCCCGGCCGTGCCGGTCTCATGCGCCTGTTCAAGTGTGAGGGGCAGGGGATGCGCCAGCGCGTCTGCCCGGTGGGGGAAATCAAGACGGCTGTGCCCGCCGCGGCTTTCATGCCGACGATGCGCTGCTGCCGTAATCAGAAGGGCTGCCGCCAATACGTTGCGATAGCCCGCTGCATCCGGTTCCGCATGGTCTTCAAATGCACGGATCAGATCAAGCGTCGATTCAAGCGCTGCCGCACTGCGCGCCACACCGACATTGAGAGACATGGATTGGCGCAACCGGGTTATCTCGGCCGCATGCGGGTCCGGCCCCTTGGGGGCGTCGCCGCCCGCAGGTGGCGTGGTCGGTGCAGGACCATGATCGCCAAGGGAGGCAATGCTGTCGGCGATCCGCGCGCCGAACACGATTGATTCCAACAGCGAGTTAGACGCAAGCCGGTTGGCGCCGTGTGCGCCGGTGCGCGAAACCTCACCGCACGCATACAGTCCCGGCAGGGATGCGGCTCCCGCCAGATCCGTCGCAACGCCACCCATGTGATAATGCGCCGCCGGGGCAACGGGGATCGGCGTGGTGACAGGATCAATGCCGTTGCGCATTGCCGCTGCATAAACCGTCGGAAAACGCGCCGCGAACCTGTCGCCCACCGCCGCGCGGCAATCCAGCAGCACGCTGCCGCCATGCGAAATCTCTGTGGCAATCTCGCGCGCCACAATATCGCGCGGTGCCAGCTCAAGATCCCGATGCACACCCTCCATCAGCCGCGACCCGTCAGCACGCAGCAGCGTTGCGCCCTCGCCGCGCAAGGCTTCGGTCGCAAGCGGTGCCGGGTCTTCTTCGCAGGCAATGGCTGTGGGGTGAAACTGCACAAATTCGACATCGCTTACCTGTGCACCGGCAAGGGCTGCAAGACCCAACCCATGTCCGCGTGAACCTGCAGGGTTGGTCGTGACCGCATAAAGCGCGCCGACACCGCCTGTCGCCAATACGGTGGTAGGCGCGCGGAATGCCAGGGCAGGTGCATCCGCTTCGACGCCGCCGCGCGTCACCATGCCGGTTACGGCACCGCCTTCGACGATCAGCGATGCCGCATTCCAGCCGGGCACAATATGGATGTTTTCGTTGGCGCGAGCTGCCTTCAGCAGCGCTGCCATGATTGCGGCCCCCGCGCTGTCACCACCCACATGGGCAATGCGGTTGCGCCCGTGGGCACCTTCGCGGCCAAGTGAAAATACGCCGTCCGATTTGCGGTCGAACATGACGCCAAGCGCTTCAAGATCGGCAATGCGGGCAGGCGCATCTTCCGCCAATGCGCGTGCGGCGCGCTCGTCCACCAGTCCGTCGCCCGCAGCAATAGTATCAGCCACGTGCAGGTCCGCGCTGTCATCCGGCCCCAGTGCGGCGGCGATGCCGCCCTGCGCCCAAGTGGACGTCGCACCACCTGGGCGCGGAATGCCCGCAAGCACGGTCACCCGCAGCCCGGCATCCGCCAGCTTCAGCGCAGTGAACAGCCCGGCAAGTCCTGCGCCTGCAATAAGCGTATCGCCGGCTGGATGCTCGCGATATTTGACCATGAGGCAACACGCCTTCTTAAGCGGCGTCAGCGCGCTTCTAGTTGTTGAGCGCGATCATCCGCTCGATGGGGAGCCGCGCCCGTTCTGCAATGGCGGGGTCAATCGTCACTTCATCCTGCATGGTATGCAGGGAGGCGAGGATCTTGGGCAACGTAATCCGCTTCATGTGCGGGCACAGATTGCACGGCCGGATGAATTCCACATTCGGGTTTTCCACCGCCACATTGTCCGACATGGAGCACTCGGTCACCATCATCACCTTGGAAGGCTGATTGTCCTTCACCCAGTTGATCATGGCAGAGGTTGAGCCAGAGAAATCGGCTTCGTCCAACACATTGGGCGGGCATTCAGGGTGCGCGATGATTTTGATGCCCGGATCATTCTCCCGGTACTGACGAAGTTCTTCCGGCGTGAACCGTTCATGCACTTCGCATGAACCCTTGTAGGTGATGATCTCAACGTCAGTCTGCTTCTGCACATTGCGCGCAAGGTATTCGTCAGGAATGCACATCACCCGCGGTGCGTTGAGGCTCTCAACAACTTTCAGGGCGTTCGACGATGTGCAGCAGATGTCGGTCTCAGCCTTTACGTCGGCGGAGGTGTTCACATAGGTCACCACCGGCACACCGGGATAGGCCTCGCGCATGGCGCGCACATCCGCACCCGTGATGGAGGAGGCCAGCGAACAGCCTGCCATCGCATCAGGAATGATGACGGTCTTGTTCGGATTCAGCAGTTTTGAGGTTTCCGCCATGAAGTGCACGCCGCACTGGATGATCACCTGTTCTTCAACCTTGGTGGCCTCAATGGCCAGCTGCAGGCTGTCACCGGCAATGTCGGCAACCCCGTGGAAGATTTCCGGCGTCATGTAGTTATGCGCCAGAATGACAGCGTTCTTCTGCTTCTTCAGCCGGTTGATTTCATGGATGTAGGGGGCAAAGAACGGCCACTCAACGGAGGGGATAACCTTGGAGAGGCGCGCATAAAGCGGTGCCATTTCCTTGGCGAGACCCGGCGTATATGCGGGCACCTCAATCTCCGGCATGGGTTTCTTCGCGACGGGCTGAGCAGCAGGCGCTTTCGCTTTTGCGCGTTTTGCACCGTCATGGAAGCTGGCGTCATACACGATTGTCATGGCCAGGCCTTTCTTCGGTCTGGGGTGGCCAATTATGCTCAAATTGAGTATATATAAGGCCACAAAAAGGCGGGCAGACGTCCCGCGCGATTAATTTCGAGTAATGCTACATATGAGCATTACTCTTGTCAAGGAAGTTAAAAGCGTCATCAACCTGCCGTCAAGTGCCGGACACGACGGTAAACGCTGCTACCGCGATGCCCGCGACGAGGGGCCCCGACGGGGCGCTGCCACCCGCACACCCGGCGCGGCGCGCTCGGTCACCACTTCAGCGCGGAACCGGAATTGCTCTGCAGGCCGCCCGCCGGTCTTTGTGGTCACGCGCCCTGTGCGTTCCACAAGCCCGGCCTTTTCCACCAGCCGCCTGAAATTCTGCTTGTGCAGCTTCACGCCCATCACCGCTTCCACAGTGCGTTGCAGCGCCGTCAGCGTGAATTCCACCGGCATCAGCTCGAACACCACCGGTCGGTATTTGAGCTTTGCCCGTAGCCGTCCGATGGCGGTTGCCAGAATGCGCCGGTGGTCATGCTGCATGGGGTCGCCAAGCGGCGGCACGTCCTGGTTGCCTTCGGGTGTGTCGAGTTTGCGGCGCGCGTTTTTGCGCCCGTCGCGCGCTGCCTCGTTGACCAGGCCTGCTTCATACAAAAGCTCGAAGCGCTCCAGTACTTTTTCCTCGTCCCACGAAATGCCGCCAAGCCCGAAGCAAAGGTTCAGCCGTTGCCGCCGCGCAGCCTTCATGGCCGGTGTGGATGCCGTGTCTGCCCAGTCTCCGACCAGTGGCGCGATCGTGCCGTCGATGATGCGCGGGCGTGCCTGCCGCCAGTCTTCCCACGGAAAGTACCGGTACCAGCCGCGCCAGGCGCTTTCATGCGCTGTCGCATCCTCACCCATCTCCTGCGCACGGATCAGCGCCAGATAGCCAACGGAAATAATATGCGGGCCGGTGTCGTCTGGGTGCCGGTTGCGGCCACGGTCTCCGAATGTGTAGAGCTGCTCGACATAGCCAAGATCAAGCGCCGTCTGATCGCGCACCCAACCTCGCAACCCTGCCGCCATGGTGCGGTGCGCGAGCGGATCGAACGGCCCAAAGGGCAGGGCATCCCAGTCGTCGGATTGATGTGCGCCCGCATCGCCGCCCGCGCGCACGATCAGCGTGCGCGGCTCATCGTCCGCAACGGTCACAATGGCAGCGTTGAGCCCGACCACAACGGCCGTTGAGGCTTGCTCAAAGGAGGCGAGCCGCTGAGCCGCTGTTATGCCTTTTCCGGTTTTTGGATCTTCAGCCATTTAGAATCTGGTTTCCGGTGATGCCGCACACCCGGCTTTTGCTCATACTTAGTATTATGAAGCCATTGATTTTGATAGGCAATTTTTGTGACGCTAATGCCCGCCAAGCGTAGCAAACCGTTTGACATATGCCTGCTGCGCCTCGCGCACGGGCAGCGGCACGATCCAGCGGCGGGCGGCGCGATCCTGCGCTGGTGTCAGCCTTGGACGGCCAAAAATCCGTGCTGCCTCGTCCGGCTCGAACCCGGCAAGCTCAATCGCTTCAAGATAAGCCGATACCCGGTCGGCGCGCTTGATCGTCTGTTTGACATGCTTGGGCGTTTCAGCAGGCAGTCCGAACCGCAGATGGATCGCCCGCTCCATGCGGTCTTCAAACGCTTCGTAGTTCACGCCCAGCGCCGCCTTGAAGGGGCTTATCATGTCGCCGATCACGTATTCGGGCGCATCATGCAGCAAGGCGGCCAGCAGTTTGCGCGCGTCCCAGTCCGGCGCGAATGCCTGCGCAAGGTCGGTCACCAGCAGTGAATGTTGGGCCACGCTGTAAGCATGGTCGCCAGTCGTCTGCCCGTTCCAGCGCGCCACGCGGGCAAGCCCATGCGCGATGTCCTCAATCTCGATATCCAGCGGCGACGGGTCGATCAGGTCAAGCCGCCGCCCGCTCAGCATCCGTTGCCAGGCGCGCGGGGCGGGAATGTCTTTGGAACGGGGCAGGGGGAACCTCCGAAAACAAGCTTAGTAGTGAACGTGGGCCGCGACACTTAAGAGCAGTCTGCGCCGTTGTCGATTCCCCCGCGATGGTTAGACTGCGCCAATAACAGCCATTTGTGCGATGATGGCTGTACAGGGGCAGCGCACATGACACCTACAAGCGCCGTATCCCTTTCATTATGACCTCAGCGGCAAGGCGGATCACCAATATGGCTATCAAACGCATTCTTTGTCCCCTTTATGGCTCCAAGTCGGATGCGGCCTCCCTGGCAACCGGCCTCGCCCTCACAAAGCGCTTCGGTGCACAGGCGGACATTTTGTTTGTGCGCCCAAACCCGACTGACGCCCTGCCATATCTGGGGGAAGGCATTTCCGGCCCGGTGGTGGAAGACATCATCGAGACCGCCCGCAAGGCTGCTGATGATTCAGAAAGCGTCTGCCGCGACACCGCCACAAAGGCCGCTGCAGCAGCCGGGCTCACCCTGTCCGACGAAACCATCACCGGCAAACCGTCGGCCCGCATCCGGGTCAAGGCCGGCCGCGCGGCGGACGTGATCGCCGCTGAAAGCCGTCTTGCGGATCTGGTGATCGTTGCGGACGCCTCCTCGCGCGATCAGACGTCCGGCCCCAACGCCCTTGAAACCTGCATGCTGGCCGAAGGACGCCCGGTGCTGCTCGCTCCGGCTCAGGCTTCCGACACTGTCGGCACCAGCGTCGCCATCGGCTGGGATGAAAGCGGCGAGGCGGCAAACGCCATCACCGCCGCCATGCCGTTCCTGAAAGATGCCAAGAAGGTCACCATCGTCTGCATCGATGAAGACGGTGTCAGCGACGCCCCCGGCGCGCGCGCATTGGTGGAATACCTCGCGCTGCACGGCGTTGCGGCGGAAATTCACCTGGTCCCGGAAGACAACCGCAATACCGGCGAAGTCCTGCTTGCAGAAGCCGAAAACCTTGGCGCCGATCTTCTCGTCATGGGTGGCTACAGCCATTCCCGCCTGCGCGAGCTTGTACTGGGCGGCGTAACCCGGCATATCCGCTCCAACGCTACCATCCCGGTACTGATGGCCCACTAGGCCCGCACCCGACAACACAACGTCCCTGAAAATAGGAACATCTGGAATGTCACTTTATCGCGTCCACCTGAATCTCGCCCGCAGCGAAAACTATCCCAGCGGCTCGTCCGAATGCGGCTACGAGTTTGTCGTCCCGCTCGACAAGGATATGCAGCTCGATCCCGAAGCCTGGAAGGCCCACAAGGACGACTGCACCGTGCATCGCTTCTGGGATGACGAAGACGACCTGCGCGGCCTGTTGCGCCATGTCGGCAAGGGCTGGAAGTTTGATTACGACAAGTCAGATGACGAGGACGACGAACTGCTGTTCAAGCTCGATCGTCACAAGCTGGCCGAAGGCGAATACGTCTCGATCACCGAAAGCGATGGCGAGATGCACACCTTCAAGGTCGTCGCAGTACGCTCGTATCCGTAAGCTTTTATCCGCAGATGTGCAGGTGTTGGCGCTATAGCCGCCGCACCAGCACGCTGCCGGCGGAATAGCCCGCGCCGAACGAGCAGATAACACCCACATCGCCCGGTGCCAGATCTTCACTGAACTGGCTGAACGCGATGATCGAACCTGCGGAGGACGTATTCGCGTATTCCTTGAGGATGTTGGGCTGCTCTTCTTCTGACGGCGCGCGCCCCATCACTTTTTTGCCAATCAGATCGTTCATGCTGGCATTCGCCTGATGCAGCCACATGCGCTTCAGGCTGTTATTGCCGATATTCTTTTCCTTGAGATGATCAAGGATCATCTCGGACACCATCGGCACCACTTCCTTGAAGACCTTGCGGCCTTCCTGCACGAAGAGCTTGTCCCGGGCGCCAACACCTTCAGGCGCCGTGCGGTTCAGGAAACCGAAATTGTTGCGGATATTGTTTGAGAACTGCGTCTTCAGGCGCGTGCCGATAATTTCAAACGGATGCGCCGCGGTTGCAGTGTCAGCCGCCTCGACGATGATCGCCGTTGCCACATCACCAAAAATGAAATGGCTGTCGCGGTCGCGGAAGTTGAGATGCCCGGTGCAGATTTCAGGATCCGTCACCAGCACGCATTTGGCGGAGCCCGACACGATCATGTCGTGCGCCTGCTGGATGCCGAAAGTGGCTGACGAACACGCCACATTCATATCGAATGCGTAGCCGTCGATCCCCAGTAGGTCCTGCACTTCAATGGCGATGGCCGGGTAGGCGCGTTCAAGGTTTGAACAGGCAACAACAACCGCATCAATGTCAGCGGCCGTCTTGCCTGCCTGCTTCATGGCGTCGCGCGCAGCACTCACGGCCATTTCGGCCAGAATGGACGGTGCGTCATTGGGCCGTTCGGGCAGACGCGGTGCCATGATGTCGGGGTCCAGAATGCCCGACTTGTTCATCACATGCCGCTTCTTGATGCCGGATGCTTTTTCAATGAAGGGCGCGTTGGATTCCGTCAGCGCGTCAACCTCGCCGCGCTCAATCGCATCCTTGTTGGCTGCGTTGAAATTCGCCACATATGTGTTGAACGCTTCAACCAGCTCCTCATTGGTAATTGTTTCTTCCGGCGTAAAAACGCCTGTTCCGCTGATGACTACTTTGGTCAACCTGCCCACCTGAAGTTTTTGCGCCATGTTCTGCCGTGTGGCATCTGGCTTGGCATATTTATCCGCGCGCGCAAGCTGGCCTGCACGCTCTTTCAGCGTAATTTAGGTGAATGACACCAACCATGCCAGCGCAACCCGACGTCACTGGTAAACACCTTTTGTTTCCCAAACCCCGCCCGCAGCGCGCCGAACCCGGAATGACCCATGACTGATACCACAATTACCGGCAATGACCCGGCGCGCAATTCGGACAAGCCGGATCACTATTTCCAGTTGGACGCAGCGGAAACCTTGGCCTGGGACTTGCTGGAGCACGGCGCAAAATCCGCCAAAACCACCTTCCATACGCCGGTTCTGGCCACGGTCGGTGGCGACGGCGCGCCATATGCCCGCACGGTCGTTCTGCGCGAGGCGAGCCGGGAAACCCGCCTCCTGCGTGCCAATACCGACGCCAGATCGCCAAAAGCCGAGCAGTTAGGCCATGATTCGCGCGTTCAGCTGGTGTTTTACGATGCCGCCGCCAAGCTCCAGCTCCGCGTCACTGCCCGTGCCGCCCTGCTGGCCGGCGGAAAAATCCGCGATGCCGCGTGGCAGGCATCAGACCCCGGCAGCCGGGTCTGTTATCTGGTGGAAGCGGCTCCGGGCACCGCCCGCCCGGCACCGACCTCCGGCCTGCCGGACTTCGCAGACGGCGGCAAACGTGTGGCACTGGACCTGCTGGAAACCGGGTCGGATAATTTTGCCATCATGCAGTTTGATGTGGAAGCGCTGGACTGGCTCTACCTGGACAGCAGCGGCCATCGGCGGGCGCAATTTGATTATGTGGCGGGCACTTCGGGGTGGGTCGTGCCCTAGCGCGCCAGCGCCGCACATTCCTTGTGGCGCACGCATGTCACCTGATGGTCGTTCACCATCCCCACAGCCTGCGCGAAGGCATAGACGATTGTCGGCCCGCAAAACTTGAAGCCGCGCTTCTTGAGGTCCTTCGACAGCGCCTGGCTCATCGGCGTTTCAGCGGGCATCTGCTTCCAGTCCTTGTTGCGGCTGGTGACAGGGATGCCGTCCACATAGCTCCACAACAATCCCGAAAATCCGTCCGGCTCTTTTTTCATGATGTCGAGCCACACCTTGGCATTGCTAATGGTCGCTTCAATCTTGCCGCGATGCCTCACAATGCCTGCATTGCCCAAAAGCCGCTCAATATCCTTGTCGCCGTAGCGCGCAATCTTCTGCGGCTCGAACCCGTGAAACGCTTTCCTGAATGCATCGCGTTTGCGCAAAATCGTGATCCACGAAAGCCCTGCCTGAAAGCCGTCGAGGACAAGTTTTTCAAACAGCGCCCGGTCGTCATATTCCGGCACGCCCCATTCCTCGTCGTGATATGCAACATAAACCGGATCGTCGCCGCACCACCCGCAGCGCTCGTGCTTCGCCTTGCTCATGCAGTTTCGCCTTCAAGTGAGAATGCAGCATAGGGCGGCACCTCAAGAGCAAGCGTGGCACCGCCCGCATTGGCCTGCGTGCCGCCAGCCTTCGCCACCCGGTCCAAAAACACCATCGCCAATGCCATGCCACCGCTGACACCGGCAACAGAACCCACTTTGGCGTCACCCATCATCACGTCGTCACCGGCAGCGGGCGGCGTGCCATCGATGCGGCCGATCACCAGCCGCTTGCGCGCCTTGCCCTTGCGGTGCGCCCGCGAGGCGACTTCCTGCCCTACGAAGCATCCCTTCTTGAAATCAATGCCGTTGAGCAGATCAAGATTGCACTCGATGGGAAAATCCTTGTCGGCGAGAATATCAACAGCGCCGTCGGGTACCCCGAGCGACACCGCAAAGTCCCTGTAGCTTGGAGCATCCCCAACCACGACGGAAACCTCGGCGCCGGGCACGATCTCCCGCACGCCAAGCAGCGGCGAGCGCGGGTCGGTAAACCGCACACTGCCTGCAGGGATGCCGGCATCCGGCGCATCACCCCATATGGCACGGACCACATAGTCGCCGCTCACATCGTCAAAGGCGGCATCTGCCCGCAGCTTGTACATGGTCAGCCGCTTTTGCAGGTCAGCGACACGTGACGCCGCGCAATCCAGCAAAAACGCGGCCTCGTCAGCCGGGTCCCGCACCATGAAGAAATCAAACAGAAACTTGCCCTGCGGCGTCAGCAGCAGCGAATAAACAGCGTCACCTGCCGCAACTTTATCCAGATTGCCGGTCACCAGCCGCTGCAGCAGTTCGTGCACATCAGCCCCGCTGGCGCGCAAAACCGCCCGGTTTGTCAGAACAGCTTGGGTAATTTCACTCATACAGGTCCCGCGATTCTTCGTGATATTCCCGCCACCGGTAGCACAAGAGGGTGGGGTGGCGGCTTCAAGCCTTCAAGCGGCAAGTTTACTTGTTTGGCCCCGCCCATTGGCATTAATCGGGCAGCGCACCTATAAGGCTGAATAGCATTGTTCGCCTACTGCCAATCCACCAAGAGCCAGCCGCCCCAGATGAAGCACATCCTCTTCGTCACCTACAACCGCATCGGCGACGCCGTCCTGTCGAGCGGCGTCTTGGCTTGGCTGGCGGACCGCTATCCGGATGCTGAAATCACCGTCGCCTGCGGCCCGGCAGCTGCCACCCTGTTCCGCGACCAGCCCGGCGTCACCCGCATCATCGAAATGCCCAAGCAAAAGCGCGCCGGTCACTGGCGTTCATTGTGGAAGCAGACCGTCGGCACTCATTGGGACATGGTGGTGGATCTGCGCGCATCATTGATCGCCTACACGCTGCGGGCCCGCCAGCGGCACGTGCTGCGGCAGGACACAAGCCTGCACCGCGTCCCGCATATCGCTGGCGTCCTTGGCTTAAACCCGCCGCCACCCCCACGTCTGGCCACAGGCAAAGAAGCACGCCGCAAGGCGACTGAACTCGTGCCTGATGGTTCCCCCGTGCTCGCCATCGGCCCCACCGCCAATTGGGCAGGCAAGGCATGGCCCGCCGAAAATTTTGTGGAGCTCATCAAGCGGCTGACAGGGCCGACCGGCATCCTGCCCAATGCCCGCGTCATGATCATCGGCGCAGCCGCAGAACGCGACGCAGCCCTGCCGGTCATCGCCAGCGTCCCCGCTGATCGCCTGATTGATCTTGTCGGTAAAACCGACCTGCCGCTCACCGCCGCCTGCCTTGAGCGAGCGGATTTTTATGTGGGCAATGATTCAGGCCCTATGCACATGGCCGCAGCGGTTGGCCTGCCGACGCTCGGCCTGTTTGGTCCAAGCCCCGAACAACGCTACGGCCCGTGGGGCGACAAGGGTTCAAGCGTGCGTGGTCCGCGCAGCTTTGAAGAAATCATCACCGACCCCGCCTATGATTTCCGCTCCACAAAAAGCGAAATGACAGGGCTCACGGTGGATAAGGCCGAACAGGCAGCAAAGGCACTGCACGCGAAAGTCGCCGCACTAGCGGAAAACGCAAAACCCCGCCTCTCAACGCTGACGGTCGCCCACAACGAAGAACACAACCTAAAAGCCTGCCTTGACGCTCTCTCCTTTGCCGATGAGCGCGTGGTGGTTCTTGATCGGTGTACGGATAAATCAAAGGAAATCGCACTGGCAGCCGGTGCCGATGTCGTCATCGAAGGTGCATGGCCCATCGAGGGCGACCGCCGCAATGCAGGTATCGATGCTTGTAACGGCGACTGGGTGCTGGAAGTGGATGCGGACGAACGCGTGCCAGCGGACCTTGGCCGTGAGATTTCGGCCGTCACGCTGGCGTCGCCCTCCGGCTACTACCTCGTGCAGTTCGACAACTACATCGGCAAAACCCTCGTGCGCTATGGCTGGGGCGCCTACATTGGCGCCAGCGCCGCGCCGCGCCTGTTTGCGCGCGGCACCAAGAGCTGGGGCCGCCAGCGCGTGCATCCATCGCTCGAAATGGGTCCGCGCCTTGGCATGCTCGCCACCCGCATAGATCATCTGGTGGACGACAACATCTCCGACATGTTTGCCCGCTTCGACCGTTACACCGATGCCAATGCGCAGGACCTGCGCAGCAGCGGCAAGGCCGAGGCCGAAACCCTGCGCCGCAACATCCGCCGTATCCCATCGCGCTTCTACAAGGCGTATGTGCGCCGCAAGGGCTACCGCGAGGGCGGCTACGGCTTCCTCGTCGCCGTGCTTGCTGGTCTCTACCCGGTCGTCTCCTGGCTCAAGGCAACGCTGGAAGAGGGAGACCCCGACCAGTGAACATCCTGCACACCATCGCAGGCGGTGACGTGGGCGGTGCGGAACAGTTCTTCGTCGATCTGGCGATCGCATTTCACACACAGGGTCACGCCACAAGCGCCGTGATGCGCCCGAACACGGGCCGCGAGGCTTTGTTACAGCGCGCCGGCGTGCCTCATGTCACAGCTCCCTTCAAACGCTGGCTGGATTTCAGGACCCCCCGCACCATCCGAGCCGCCGCGCGCGACATCAATGCCGAGATTGTCCTGGCATGGATGGGGCGCGCTGCCGCCGCCACGCCGCCCGGCCCCTATGCCCGCATCGCCCGCCACGGCGGCTACTACAATCTCAAATCCTTCCGTGATTTCGATGCGCAGATCTGCAACACGCCGGATCTTGTCCAGTATCTGACGAAGGGCGGGTTTGATCCGTCCACAGTGCACTTCATCCCCAATTTCACGCCGGTTGATCCGAGCCCCGCGCTGGACCGCGGCGAATTCGGGACGCCCGACGATGCGCCGCTGCTTTTGTCCATGGGCCGCCTGCATGACGCCAAGGCATTCGACGTCACGCTGGACGCCCTTGCTGCAACGCCGGGTGCCTATTTGTGGATTGCAGGTGCCGGTCCGCTTGAGGCCGATCTCAAAAAGCAGGCCCGCGACCTTGGCATCGGCTCACGTGTGAAATGGCTTGGCTGGCGCGATGATCCCGGCAGGCTCTTGCGCACCGCCGACATATGCGTGTTCCCGTCGCGCTTTGAGCCCTTCGGCAATGTCATCATCGCCGCATGGGCGCACAACACGCCGGTTATCACTGCCAATGCCACAGGCCCCCAATGGCTGGTCCGTGACGGTGAGGATGCATTGCTGATTCCCAAAGACAACGCTCCCGCTCTGGCCGCCGCCATTGCCCGTCTGCGCGATGATCCAGCCCTTGCGGCACGACTTGTCGAGGCCGGCGCGCGCCGCGCCAACGAGGAATTTTCACAATCTGCCTGCCTTGACCGTTACCTTTCGGTCTTTGCGCAGGTACAAGAAGCCCGCTGATCCAAAAGCCGGAAGAAACAAACTCCATGTGCGGCATCGCAGGAATACAGACCACGAGCGGACAGGCCCCTTCGGCCTCAGCGCTGGATGCCATGTCGCAGGCGCTTGCCCATCGTGGGCCGGACGGCGAGGGCAGTTTCGTTTCCGGCGCCACCGGCTTCATTCAAACGCGCCTTGCCATCATCGATCTGGAAACCGGCGACCAACCTTTGTTCGACGATGAAGGTCTTGCCCTCGTCGCCAATGGCGAGATTTACAACTATCTCGAACTGCGCCGCGAATTCGGCGAGAGCAAATTCTCCACCCATTCCGATTGCGAGACGCCGCTGAAGCTCTATCGCCGCGACGGCCTGCGCTTCGCAGACAGCCTGCGTGGCATGTACGCCATCGCCATGTACGACCCCGACGGCGAGCGGTTGATGCTGGCGCGCGACCCGTTCGGAATCAAACCGCTCTACTACGCGGAAACGCCCGATGATTTCATCTTTGCGTCCGAACCACAGGCGCTGCTGGCGACCGGTCTTGTGAAAGCCGATCTTGACCCGGATGCCGCTGCGCAATTGCTGGAACTGCAATTCACCACCGGACGCGGTACCGCCTTCAAAGGTGTCTCACGCGTCCTGCCCGGCGAGACGCTGGTGATCGAGCGTGGCCGCATCATTGAGCGCCATCGCCGCGATGCCCTGCCCAAGGGAGCGCCGGTCGCCATGAGCGAAGAACGGGCCCTGGTGATGCTGGAAGATGCATTGGTGGACAGCGTCCGCGTGCATCAGCGCTCCGACGTGCCCTATGGCATGTTCCTTTCCGGCGGCATCGACAGTTCCGTCATCCTCGCCTGCA
>Ga0307929_1000132_pt1 | contig 74565 bp, 43 predicted proteins | sample AceLakmetage1330_FD_203160 | JGI IMG/M metagenome (GOLD analysis project Ga0307929, IMG submission 203160) | Saline water microbial communities from Ace Lake, Antarctica - #1330 | ecosystem: Environmental > Aquatic > Non-marine Saline and Alkaline > Saline | place: Antarctica: Ace Lake...
CCCGAAAAACTTCCTCTCAGGGGGTCAGCATCCGCCGTAATGTCAGGTGTTCTTTCATCAAATACCTAACTTTTTATGGCTCTCCTTCTTCCGATTTTAGGGGGTCAACTTAGTCCGAGATATCCAGACTGGCCAGGCAGGCTAATCATTTTCAAAAAAACCTTGGCAGAATATACAGCTAAGTCGCATGCCTGTGTTTCTTTTGATGTCCGATTTCAGGTGTCAGATGTCCGATGTTTGATGTGTGGGTAAACATCGGACACCATATATCGGACATGCTATATCGGATTTTATTTTAGGCTTGCAATCCCTTGCAGGGCTGCAAACCCTGGTAAAACAAAAACATTATTTTTGCCCGATGAATCTTATACTCACTTCACTCGCCTACTTCTTCATCCTACTCATTGGCATCATTCCCTTTCGCATCCTTTATCTTTTTTCAGATTTTGGACGCTTTTTGTTAAAAGACATTTTTGGCTATCGCAAAAAAGTGATTGTGGGCAACCTGCGCCGTTGCTTCCCGGAAAAAGATGAGCAAGCAATAAAAGAGCTAACGAATGCTGCTTACAAAAATCTGATGGATATAATGGTGGAAGGATTTAAGGCCTTTACCATGAGTAATAATGAGATTGTAAAACGCCACAAAATACTAAACCCTGAAGTGCTGGATGTGTATAAAGGTTTGGATACAAATATTATTGCCGCCCCCTGCCATTACGGGAACTGGGAGTGGGGAGCACTTTCGCCGGCCTTGCAGCTCGATTATCAAATTGTAGCTTTTTATACCCCACTTAGCAATCCATACATGAATAAGCGAATCAGCAAAAACCGCTCACGCGCCGGAACTTTGCTGGCCTCGACCCACGACACAGCCAAAACCTTTAACTTGCGCGAGAATAGCCGTAGCGTTTTTATTATGGCCGCCGACCAAAGTCCCTCGAAGCCCGAAAAAGCCATCTGGCTAAACTTCCTGGGACAGCACACGGCTTTTTTGTCCGGCATCGAAAAACATGCGATATCGAGAAATCTCCCTGTTTTTTTTGTGGACATCCAACGTATAAAAAGGGGATACTACGAATTGGAGCTTTCGCTAATTACGGCGCAAGCTCAGCAAACCAAGCCTGGTGAAATCACCGCCATGTATGCAAAAAAGTTGGAAGAAGCCATCCTCAAAAACCCGGGCAACTGGCTGTGGTCGCACCGCCGATGGAAACTCAACCGGGATTAATACATCCGGTCGATTACCCTGGCATATTGCTTTTCGATAACCCTTCTGCGTGTTTTGAGTGTGCTGGTCAGCATATTGTTTTCGATGCTGAAAGCCTCTTTCAACAAGGTAAAATGTTTTACCTTTTCATAGCTGGGCAAAGGAGCCTGCAGCTCATCTATCTGATCCTGGATGTGTTTGTTGATTTGAGGATTTCCCAAAAGTTCAGACTGATCGGTGTAATTTATTTTATACACGGCTGCCAAATCCACAATTTTATCCATCAAGGGCACAATGAGTGCAGTTACGTATTTGCGATCATCGCCAACCACCACTATTTGTTCGATTAGCGAATATTGCCCCAGGAGGGTTTCAATCTTTTGTGGCGACACATATTTTCCTACCGAAGTTTTCATCAAATCCTTTATCCGGTCGGTCATCACCAGGTTGCCTTTATCGGAAATATGGCCTTCATCTCCGCTTCGGTACCATCCATCAACCAGACTTTCGGCGGTAGCTTCCGGCTTTTTATAATAGCCCGAAAACACTGTTTTACCTTTAATCAAAATCTCACTGTTTTCGCCAATCTTCACTTCCACACCCGGCATCACCGTTCCCACGGACTCAAATTCGTATATATCCGCTTTAAAGCATGATACGGTGGCAGTGGTTTCGGTAGCTCCATAACCATAATTTACAAATATTCCGGTGGCATGGAAAAACCGCAGTAGATGCTCTGGCAGCTTCGCTCCGGCACAAGGGGTCGAGTGCAGATTTTTACCAAAAACCAAACGCAATTTTTTCAGTACCAGTTTCTCGGCTAACTTATGTTTCAATTTAAGTAGTCCGGGAGCCGAGGCGTTGTCTTTGCGGAACTCGCTTACTGCATAGCCTACGTTTATGGCCCAGTCAAAAATTTTCTGCTTCGTGGCTGACCATTTTGCTTTTTCGGCTTGAATGCCCTCGTAGGTTTTTTCGTAAAACCGGGGCACCACACACAAAATTGTAGGGTTTGCTACCGGCAATACTTCGATAACTTCTTTGGGATTATCGAGGATAAAATTTACGGCTCCCACATAGTAAACGTAATAAGTCCAGGTGCGCTCAAAAATATGGCTCAGCGGTAGGAAGGCCATCGACACATCCTGGTCGTTGAGGTCGAGGCGTTTTTTGTGTAAGGGAAAAGTGTAAACAAAATTTTCGTGAGTCAGCATTACGCCCTTAGGTTCGCCTGTGGTTCCCGAGGTATAGATAATTGTTGCCAAATCTTCCACTCCGGCCTTGTCCTGAATTTCTTTTAATGCCTCCTCGGTTTTTCCGGCTCGTTTAACAAAATCCTGAAAAGTGATACAATTTTCATTTTTGGTTTTTAAGGTCTCATCAAAAACCACAATCGTTTTCAGCGAATCGGTATTATTGAGCAGCCAGCAGGCAATATCCAGTTGAACCTGGTCGCCGGCAAACATGAGCTTCATCTCGGTTTCATCCACAATGTATTTGCACTGCTCCTGGCTGGCCGTCGAAAAAAACGGAACTGCCACAGCCCTGATGTTTAGAATGGCCAAATCGCTGACCGTCCATTCATGACAGTTGGGGCTAAATATGCCGATATTATCCCCTTTGCCATAGCCTTCGGCCAGCAAAACGCGGGATAAAAGGCTAAACTCGTCAACGAGCTGTATCCAGGTTTTTGATTTGATGGTTTGCTTTTCGTGTCTGTCGCGATACTGCAATACCACCCGGTTCTGGTATGTGGCAGCGCGATCCCTGATCATTTCAGGAATGCTGTTAAATTCCATACGATTATTTATGTAATTACTAATTATTTGATTATTAACTGAAAAAGTGCAAATATATAGATTTTTACATTTACTGATTTAAAGTTTTTAAATATTCGATGCAACCATTTTATGCCGGAGCATCTATTCTACACTTAGTTCATTTTTTCATTTTCTAAATTTGATCTCAAACGCAATTCCGGTTCTACTTTTCTCACTCATCAACTCAATTACTGCTTGAGATTTTTTTTAATGAATAATTATTTGTACTAAAGGGTGTGTAAAAAACTGACTGCCTCTGCTACACTTGTTTAACTCATGTTTTTACTGCTAACTATTGCACACCCTTTATTTTTTTCTCTGCCCCACCCCCATCCCAAATTTATCCTCATTTCTTATCTTATTCCTGTCCTTATCCAAACTTATCCCGGGTCAGGAATTTTTAGCCTTTTTCATCCTGAGCCAAAATTTCCTTTAAACGCATCCATTCACAAACCTATGGTATTCGTTTACAATTCCCAGGCAATTCCTGTTATTTTTATAACAATAAATTGTAATATTGCGGCATAAATTAAATGTATAGCACGATATGCAACTTCCTGATAAAACCGTAGAACGGCTAAGCCAATACCGCCGCAACCTGTTGATGGTACTCAACAAGGGCAAGGCCTTTATTTTTTCGCACGAAATAGCCCACCTCCTCCACATCACTCCCGTGCAGGTACGCCGCGATATTATGCTTATCGGCTACAATGGCACACTACGCAAAGGCTACGATGTAAAAGAATTGATTGAGTTGATTGGGAAAATTATCGATACCAAAGACGGCCAGCATGTGTGCATCATGGGATTGGGCAACCTGGGCAAGGCAATCATCAAATATTTTAGTGGCAAGCGTCCCAAGCTGAAAATGGTGGCAGCCTTCGACACCAATATCGAAAAAATCGGGAAGCTATACGCCGGCATTCCGGTTTTTCATCTGGATGAAATGGAAGCAAAAATTGAAGAATTAAATATTTCGATAGGGATAATTACCGTGCCAGCCGACAAGGCCGTAGAAACCGCCGAACACCTGGTAAATGCGGGCATCAAAGGCATATTGAATTTTTCGTCGAAACCCCTCAACATCCCCGATCATGTGTATCTGGAAGAATATGATATGATAACCTCGCTCGAAAAAGTAGCTTATCATACCAAGAAAAACTAACATCAGATTTATAGGTTTTTTTTTGACGTTTCTATGTCCTACGGACGATAGAAAGTCAGGGGCAGTTCATAATACAAGTTTATCCGGGCTTGGGTTCGCAGCCCCGAAAGATAAAGCCGCCAGGCTTTATCGAAGAGCCTGCTCCGCTCCTGCGGAGGGATCGCAACCCTGAAAGATGTCCGATGTAAGATATCCGATATCTTTCCCTACATCTAAAATCTGAAATCCAAAATCAAAAGAAATCCAGGGTTACAATCCCTATTTAAAGGGATCTGAGACGCGCTATTTTTAGAAAGTGGAGACGCGCAGATTGCGCGTCTGTACAAATGTGCAAGTGTCTGGCGGAGGGATTGGATTTTGGCGGTTTTGTGCTGAATGGCGATTGCAGAGGGTTTGTATTTCGGTATTGCGTAAAGACGCGCAAATTGCGCGTCTCAGACATGCTACGAAATATTAGTAAGTAAAAACTGCTTTTTGATAAGCTTTTTCAAAAGCCTTCATATCCAGATTATGAGTAATATTATTTTCAGCGCAATACTGGATAAGGTGTCGGGTATTTAAATTCCCAACCAAGTCGTAGCCTGCCATCGGACAGCCGCCAAGTCCGCTCATCACTCCATCAAACCTGCGGCAGCCGGCCTTGATAGCGGCATCCACCTTTTCGTGCCAGTTGTGCTCGTGGGTGTGCAGGTGCAGGCCAACATCCACGCAGGGCACCTCGGTATAAATGGCCTCAAAAACCTCCCCGATCAACTTTCCATCAGCAGCACCGATTATATCCGAAAGGGCGATAACTTCGATACCCTGGTCGCAAAGGTAGCGTGTCCATTTTGCAATCAGTGCCGGACTCCATACATCGCCATAAGGATTACCAAAGGCCATCGAAAGGTAGGCCAGCAATTTTTTGTTTTTACGGACACAAATATTTTGTAGGCCTTCCAGCGTTTTTTTTGCCTCGTCCAGGGTCGAATTAATATTGAGCTTTAGAAAGGTTTCGGAAAAAGAAAAAGGATAGCCCAGGAAACTGACCTCATCAAAACCGGCCGCAATTTCACCGCCTTTGGTATTCCCGACAATGGCCATCAGCTTCGACTTCGTTGTGGTCATGTCGAGCATGGCGATTACTTCGGCGGTATCGCGCAGTTGTGGGATTGCTCGTGGCGAAACGAAACTACCAAAATCAACAATGTCGAAACCCACCTTTAAAATTGCATTAATTAAATCTGCCTTTTTTTGTGCAGGAATGTAGGATTTAATGCCCTGCATGGCATCGCGTGGAGCCTCGGTAATTTTTATGGTCGGATTTTGATTTTCCTCTTTCATAATATTGGTATTAATAAGGATTAAATAAATTTTACCGCCGCTATCAGACTTCGCGCTGCAATATTGAGGTAGTTGTTGTATTTGATAAAAACCTTCATCTGGTTCAGCGTCATCCAGATGTAGTTTTCGGGCACTTCCACCGGAAAGTCATCGCCTGCCTCTACAATCATATTGTGGTTTTGTTCTTTGTAAAAACGCCCGCCTTCCTCGCTTTGCCAGGATGAGTACCAAATACTTTCGGGCTTGGCAGTAAGCACTTCTTCCAAAAAGGTAACATCGTATTCGTTGTAGCCCTGGCGGTAATTTCCGGTAAGGCACTGCACGGTAGGAGCCAGCTCGATGATGTCGAAGTTGCCGGCCTCTAGCTTGGCCTGCACCAGGAAATGATATACGCCTTCGATCTTCTTAATGATAAAAGCCATGATGCCTTCCTGCGCCGCTTTAATAATGGGCTGATCCCAGGTGCTTACCTCGCGGTTGCCAATCTCCACCCTTACGCCAATCACCGAGAAATACTTTTTTTGCCGGTGATAAATCTCGTTTTCATCCACCACCCAATCGTGGATATTATTCAGGGGGATGCGCTCGACTTCGAGGTCGTAAATGGATTTTTTGTGGGTAATCCACGAGATGATCTGATCCACATTGTGAAGATGTCGGTCACGTTCGAGCATCGAAAGCAGCAGGCCTCTTGCACGTTGTTCTTTTTGCGCATCCGGTGCAGTCATCGCATAAAAATCGAGGACATCGGCGGGATATTCGCCAAAGGGAATCCCGGAGATCACCGTGCGGGTATCCATATTTACCAGGTTATCGTATTGCAAAAACGACTTGATCTGCCCCAGGGTAAGCCAGCAAAAATTATCGTAAACTTCGATGGCTTCATTTTCGTCAATTTCGACAATGATATTGCGATTGCGTTTTCGCAAAAAGCGGGCACCCTGCTCTGATTGCAACTGGTCGAGGAGAGTTGTTACTTTCTTAGTCCCGTTAAAATATTCGAGATAGAGTGGCTTTCGGCCTTTATGCACCTGGCTGTAATTGCTGCGTGTGGCCTGAAGGGTTGGCGAAAGCTGAACGACATTTAAATTACCGGGTTCGATTTTGGCCTGCATCAAAAAATAAAGGATGCCATTTATTTTTTTGGTAATAATGCCAAGAAAGCCTACTTCGGGCTGATTGATGATGGGTTGCTCCCACTGGCTGATCTTGCCCCAGTTGGTTTTTATTCGTATGCCTTCGATCGAAAAAAAGCGTCCGCTATCGTGAACAAGGTTAGCCGTAGTTTTATCGAAATGCCAAAGGCGAAGCCGGACAAAAGGGATTTGTTGGATATTTACAACTACCGCTTCGTTTTTTTCCTTCATCCATTGCAGGAAGTCCGCAGAGGGCATCCAAGGATTTTCGGTGCTTAAGGCCGATTTTAGAAAGGCAATATTTTTATCCTTGTTATCCATATCAAAAATCATCGGGATTAATAAAATATTCCTCCTGAAGCTGATTTTGATCAAACTTCTCACAATCGATTTCTACTTTGAGCGGAATCGATGGCTGGGGGAAGGGATCGGTGGTAATATGAAGTGAGGTGTCGGCATAAACCCTTTGCATATAAAGTGCCCATATTGGCAAAGCCATGTTGGCTCCCTGACCCAGGCCAATGGTGCGAAAGTGCGCACTGCGGTCTTCGCAGCCTACCCATATACCGGTGGTAAGTTGTGGCGTAATTCCCATAAACCACCCATCGGATTGATTTTGGGTAGTTCCGGTTTTGCCGGCAATCTCGTTGCGAAAGCCATATTTGTATTTCAAGCGAATGCCTGTACCGGTCTCTACCACGCCCTGCATAAGGCTAAGCATAAGGTAAGCCGTTTGTTCGTCCACGGCTTCGTTAGATTCGGGGGCAAAGTCTTCGATAACATTTCCATATTTATCCTCGATGCGGCTTACAAAATACGGTTTTATATGGATGCCCTGGTTGGCAAAGGTGTTCATCGCCCCCACCATTTCGTAGAGCGAGATATCGGGCGTTCCCAGGGCGATAGCAGGCACTGCAGGAATGTCGGTGGTAACGCCCATTTTCTGAGCCATCCGTATCACAGCCAGGGGCGAAAAGCGTTTCATCAATGCTGCCGAAACCCAGTTTATCGAGTGAGCCAAGGCCCATTTCAGCGTAACATCCTCGCCTTCTTTTTCGCTGCTTGAGTTGCGCGGACTCCAGTATGTTCCATCGGGCAATTCGATACTCACCTGTATATTGGGAATTCTGGAGCAAGGCGAAAACTCGCCGGTAAGCGCGCCTTCCTGCATGGCCAGGGTATAAAGGAAGGGCTTGAAAGTAGAGCCTACCTGTCGTCGGCCTTGCGTTACATGGTCGTATTTAAAATAGCGGTAGTCGATACCTCCCACGTAAGCCCGCACCTCTCCACTGGGCGGATCCACCGACATCAGGCCGGTATTAAGAAAATGCTTGAAATAACGTATCGAATCCATGGGAGTAAACACGGTATCGATATCTCCATCCCACGAAAAAATCGTCATCTCTGTGGGCGTATTGAAAATTTTAACAATCGAATCCTTACTCATTCCGGTAAGTTTGAGCTTGCGATATCTTTCACTGCGCATCATGGCCTGGTTCAAAATATTTTTCACCTGTGCTTTGATGTCTTCAGGCTCAAAATCGAAAGGAGCGTATTTATGTCCTTTCCAGTGGGCAAAGAAAGCCGGTTGTAAGTCTTCGCCCAGGTGTTCGGTAACGGCAGCCTCGGCATGCGCCTGCATACGCGAGTCGATGGTGGTATAAATGCGCAAGCCATCGCGGTAGAGATCGTAAGGCGTGCCATCGGGTTTTAAATGATTATCGCACCAGGTTTTCATCTGGCCACGCAAAAACTCCTTAAAATAGGTAGCCGTCCCAATATTATGATCTACACGCTGAAAGCTAAGCCCCAGCGGAGCATTGCGAAGTGTATCGGAGGCCTCCTGGCTTATGTATCCATATTTGGCCATCTGCTGCAAAACGGTATTGCGCCGCTGCTGGGTAAGTTCGGGACGGCGCAGCGGATTGTAGAGTGAAGGATTTTTAACCATACCCACCAGCATGGCCGACTGCAAGAGGTTAAGCTCGGCGGGAGTAGTACCAAAATATACCCGTGCCGCCGATTTGATGCCCACAGCAAGGTTTAAAAAATCGAACTTATCCAGATACATCGTGATGATCTCGTCCTTGCTATATCGTTTTTCCAACTTCACAGCTATCACCCATTCCTTAAACTTCCTGAAAGCCAGTTCCAGGGGCGACTGATTGTATTCACGAGGAAAAAGGTTTTTGGCCAACTGCTGTGTAAGGGTGCTGCCGCCACCTTTGTCTTGTCCCGTTAAGGCTCCATAAAAAACCCGCCCCAGGGCTTTAAGGTCGATTCCCGAATGCTCGTAAAAACGCACGTCTTCGGTAGCCACCAAGGCGTGGATCAACGTTGGCGAGATTTCGGCAAAATGCGTTTTACTTCGGTTTTCCACGTAGTAGGTGCCCAGTAACTGCTTATCGTGCGAAATAATTTCGGAGGCAAGATAGGTTTGCGGATTTTCGAGTTCTTCAAAGCTGGGCATAAAGCCAAACCACCCGAGCGAAATACCAATAAACAATAAGGCAACCCCGGCAAAACCCGAAAATATGATAAGCCAAAAGCCTACTACAAACTTTCGATTCTTGTGGCGTTCGCGCATGTCTTCCTCTATGATGTCCACTTTCGATTTGTCAACACTATTTATTTCACTCGCTGAATCCTGCACATCAAAAACTTCATCAGCCCTGTAATCACCGGTGGCATCACCGGTTGATTGTTCGCCCGGCTGTATCGACCCGTATCCGGATTCCTCGAAATGGCTTTTTTTTCCGGAGGTATCTTTTTTACCGTCTTTGTTGTTTAAGTTGTTATTGCTCATTTATTTTCGTAGTAATTATTGTTTTAACGGGCATCCTCAATCCGGATACCCACATCCTTTATCCCTTCAATAATATCCTTGCGCATGGCTTGCTCAATTTTAAAACTGTAAGTGCCCGATAAGGGGAATTTTAAATTGCGGCGGACAAGAATCTGATTATCTTTTATGCTGCCAAAGCCCCTGCCCAGCCATTTTCCCTCGCGATCGGCCAGCATCAACTCAATGGTATCGCGTGTATTATTTCCATTAGGCAGGCTTGTGGAAAGGAAGATGTAAAGGTTTCTAAAACCGTATTCGTTGTTATTTCGCACGGTAATATAAAAGTTGTACAAGCTGATGGTATCGCTCACTTCTGTGTCGAATATTAGCGTTGAGTCTTTGTGCCAGCCAGTGTCAGGCAAGGCCTGCGAATGATCGTAAATTCGCCCTGCATCACAGGCAGCAAAAAGGCTAAGCACCAGAAGCAATGCTAAATAATTTTGAAATTTTCTCATCTTCCCACCACTGGAGTTAAAATATTGATGTGCAAAAATACAAAGTTTGCCACAGCTTAACGATTCGCTTCAAAATGAATTGTACTAAAAATACTAATCCTTACAATACCAAACGAATACATAGCAAAATCTAAATACTTTTTTCGCTCAATTATTCATTCCTATCTTTGCCCGGAATCCGTTTTTTAGATGATAAATAATTCAGATTACAAACCTCAAAATATTTAATTTTTATGAAGGAAAAGATAAACTCGCAGATGGCGATTGAAATGGAAGATAAGTATGGTGCTCACAATTACCATCCCTTACCCGTAGTATTGGCACGTGGAGAAGGCCCCTTGGTTTGGGATGCTGAAGGCAAACAATATTTCGACTTTTTGTCGGCATACTCAGCCGTTAACCAGGGTCATTGTCACCCAAAAATCATCAAGGCACTTACCGACCAGGCCAAGACCCTGACCCTGACCTCGCGTGCTTTTTATAATGACGCACTGGGTCCCTACGAGAAATACATTACCGAATATTTTGGCTTTGACAAAGTGCTGCCCATGAATAGTGGTGCCGAAGCCGATGAAACCGCGATAAAACTTTGCCGCAAATGGGCTTATGATGTCAAAGGCATCGAGGCCAATATGGCGAAAATTGTAGTTTGCGAAGGCAACTTCCACGGACGTACTACCACCATCATCTCCATGTCCACCGATCCGGATGCCAAAGGCGGCTTTGGCCCCTACACCCCGGGTTTCGAAATTGTACCTTACAACGATATTCCTGCCCTCGAAAAAGCCCTCGAAGACCCCAATGTGGCCGGCTTTCTGGTCGAGCCTATCCAGGGCGAAGCCGGAGTATATGTTCCCGAAGATGGCTATCTAAAAAAAGCCTCCGAACTGTGCAAGGCCAAAAATGTACTCTTCATCGCCGATGAGGTACAAACAGGCATTGCCCGCACCGGCAAGCTACTGGCCTGCGATCATGAAAACGTACGCCCTGATATTCTTATCCTGGGCAAAGCCCTTTCGGGTGGCGTATTCCCCGTTTCGGCTGTGCTGGCCGATGACGATATTATGATGGTGATAAAACCGGGGCAGCATGGCTCTACCTTTGGCGGAAACCCAATAGCTGCTAAAGTAGCCGTAAGTGCACTTGAAGTAGTGAAAGAAGAAAAACTGGCCGAGCGGGCTGAAAGTCTGGGTAAAATTTTCAGACAAAAAATGCGCGAGATCGACTCTGACATGATCGAACTGGTAAGAGGTAAAGGACTGCTCAACGCCATCATTATCAAACCCAAGAATGGTAAAGAAGCCTGGGATATTTGCGTAAAAATGGCCGAAAACGGACTTCTGGCCAAGCCTACCCACCAGCACATTATCCGCTTTGCTCCTCCCTTGGTGATAAGCGAAGAACAACTGCTCGAAGCCATCGAAATCATCGAGAAATCTATCCGGAGTTTCGAATAATATTTGGTCAACAATTTCGCGGAAAGTTATTGCGCAGTGCGAAAAAGCAGCGTAATGAGCCGTTTTAAAAAATTGTTAAATCAGATTTTGTAAGACCACATAAAATTTGAGGGACTAAACTAATACTATTTTTGGCAATATTTTTTTTTTGGAAATTTTAAAACAAAGTATCATGGCTTTAGAAATCACAGATGCTAACTTTGATGAAGTTGTATTGAAATCAGACAAACCCGTTATTGTTGACTTTTGGGCAGAATGGTGTGGTCCTTGCCGCATGGTAGGCCCGGTAGTAGAACAAATTGGGGAGGAATACCAATCGCAGGTTGTTGTAGGCAAAGTGGATGTGGACAGCAATCCGGAAACAGCAATGAAATTCGGTATCCGAAACATACCGACCATTCTATTCTTTAAAGACGGTAAAATTGTTGACAAGCAAGTAGGCGCAGTAGCCAAACCTGTTTTGGTAAAAAAACTGGAAGCATACCTGTAGCCTATCCGCACAGTCGAAACTTTTAAAAACAGGCAGCCCATCGCAATGATGGCCTGCCTGTTTTTTTTTATTTTGGCCAGAGACGCGCAAGTTGCGCGTTTGTACAAAATTCCCAAGTGCTTGTACCAGAGACGCGCAAATTGCGCGTCTGTACAAAATTCCCAAGTGCTTGGGTGTAATGGGTATTATAAAATTTTCTCAAAAATGAAGCTCGCCAAATTTCTTTAATTTTGCGAATCATTTTATAAAAAAAACAATCATATAATACCCGGGACATCATGGACTATTCGATAGATAAAAACAGATTACAGGAATTCGGCTCGCTCGAATTTATTGCCAGGCAGGTGGTCGAAGGCTTTATTACCGGCTTGCACAAAAGCCCCTTCCATGGCTTTTCGGTTGAGTTTGCCGAACACCGATTGTACAATACCGGCGAATCGACCAAGCACATCGACTGGAAATTGTATGGCCGTACCGATAAACTTTTTGTGAAACGCTACGAAGAAGAAACCAACCTGCGCTGCCAGATTATCATCGACAACTCCTCCTCGATGTATTTCCCGCTGAACGAAAAAGTTTCGATAGAAAAGCCTAACAAAATCACCTTCTCGATTTATGCCGCCGCCGCACTGATGAACTTGCTTAAAAAACAACGCGATGCAGTAGGCTTGTCCCTGTTTTCGGATAAGGTGGAGTTGCATACACGAACAAAATCCACCTCGGCACACCAAAAGGTTTTGTACACCGAGCTTGAAAAATTACTCAAGCCCATTGGCGAAGATGTGCATCGCAAAAGCCTGGTGGCCGATTCGCTGCACGAAATCTCGGAGAACATTCATAAACGCTCGCTGGTTATTTTGTTTTCGGATATGTTTGAAAGCAATGCCAAGACCGAAGAGTTGTTTTCGGCTCTGCAACACCTTAAGCACAACAAACACGAGGTGGTGCTTTTTCATGTGGTGGATAAGGCTCGTGAAATTGATTTTGATTTTGATAATCGTCCTTACAAATTTATTGATATGGAAAGTAGCCGGGAGATAAAAATCCGTCCCCATGAGGTAAGACAGCAATATGTAAAATCGGTAGGTAAATTTAAAAATGAACTCAAACTGCGCTGTGGCCAGTTTCGCATCGAGTTTATCGAAGCTGATATCAACCAGGGTTTCAGGCAGATTTTGTTACCCTATCTGCTCAAACGCGAAAAGATGCATTAAAACTCCATTTTCTTTTTAGCAACAAAAAAACCGTTAGCAATCAATACTAACGGTTTTTGTATTTAAAGTAATCTTGAGTTTTACCAGAAAACCGAGTAAAGCACCACCAAGACAATCATGATGGCATAAGCCGCAAAATTGAAGACCTTTCCGGTAGAAAATATTTTGTTGGTAAGGATTAATGCCTTCGGATCGTCATCCGTCTTGCTGGTCGAGAGACTTACTATGGCAATTACTACCATCGTAATAAGGAAGGTATAAAACATTTGATCCATAAAGGGCAAACCCATTGAAGGAATTTTGAGTACCAATGCTACAGGTATCGAAACCAGAATTCCGGCGATAGCACCTTTGTTGGTGGCTTTTTTGTAAAATAATCCCAGCATGAAAACGGCCAGTATTCCCGGGCTTACCAATCCGGTATATTCCTGGATGTATTGAAAAGCCTGCTCGATATTGCCCAGCATGGGAGCTATGACCACAGCCAAAATTAAAGCCACAACGCCAGTAATCCGTCCGACAAGCACATCTTTGTTTTTCGCTTTCTTATTTTCAAAATAGGGTTTGTAAATATCCATGGTAAAAATTGTGGCTGTGGAGTTGACCATCGAAGCCAGCGACGAAACAATGGCGGCGGCCAGGGCAGCTACCACCAGACCCTTCAATCCTACCGGGATAAAAGTACTAATGAGCCAGGGATAAGCCTTGTCGTAATTCATGCTGCCATCAACCTTGGTAAAGGCCTCTTTTACGCCATCAATAATTACTGTTCCTTCGGGCTGCGCAAACATAACATAAGCTGCGATGCCCGGAATAACAACAAATAGTGGAACGATTAATTTTAAAAAGGCGGCAAATACAATACCGCGTTGCGCCTCGCGCAGGCTCTTGGCAGCCAAAGTACGCTGGATAATGTATTGATTGAAACCCCAGTAATACAAATTGGCAACCCACATTCCCCCAATCAAAACCGCAATACCGGGCAGGTTCATAAATTCGGGGTTGTCTTTGGAAAGTATCATGTGAAACTTATCACCGGCCACATCGTAAAGGTGCGAAAACCCGTTAACAATCCCACCATCGGGCGTAACGTGATTTAAGGCAATAAGTGTGGTAATAAAGCCTCCGAGCACCAGCAGGATAACCTGAATAACATCGGTCCAGGCAACTGCCGCCAGCCCGCCATAAATGGAGTAGGCAGCGGCAAAAAGTGCCATCGAAATCATCACCGTCATCATCATGCTACCATCGCCGTTGCCAAGGATAGTGTCGAGTGCCTTGCCCCCCAAAAACAGCACGGAGGTCAGGTTGACAAATATAAAAAGCCCAATCCAAAAAACCGCCAGGATGGTTTTAAGATTGGTGCTGTACCTTTTCTCGATAAACTCAGGGATGGTATAAAGCCCCTTCTCGATGAAAATTGGGAGGAAATATTTTCCCACAATAATCAAAGTTAAAGCAGCCATCCACTCGTAGGAGGCGATAGCCAGCCCCACGGCCATACCCGAACCTGACATGCCAATCATTTGCTCGGCCGAAATATTAGCCGCAATGAGCGAAGCCCCGATAGCCCACCAGGGCAGGGTTTTGCCAGCAAGGAAATAATCCTCGGCATTGCGCTTATGGCCTTTTTTGCCACGCGACACAAACAAGCCTATGCCCAGAATTACCAGGGCATAAACGATAAAAACTACATAATCTAAAAAGTGAAAACCATCATTAGCTAACATATCTTAACATTTTTTAAAAAACCGGCGCAAGATAGATAAAAAAAAAGCAGGAAAGATTGATTCTTTCCTGCTATAGCGAAAATTAATATCCCATTAATAATACTTCACTTCCATTTTGTCTTCCCTGGCTTGTGCTTCTTTAATCCAGGTGGGAACGATCTGCTCCAAAAACTTCTGCTTTTCTTCCCTGAGTTTATCCATCGGCAGGCCGATATATTCCTGAGCCTTGGCCTTGGTTTCAATATCTGGATAGGCAACCGGATATGGGGCATCCAATTTTGTAAGCAGAACTGCTAAATCAATGCGGGCATCCTGAGCATCTTCCATACCTGTGCTAATCACGCGCAAAATTTCGAGTGAATTATGAAAAGCAGCACCATGTGAGGCAGCGGCATAATCCCAGCGGAACTGGGCATGACGGATACTTTGAAGGATGTCCTTCATCTGAGCCTCGGTAGCTCCGTGTTCCCAGGCTGAGCCTGCTTCTACGTGCGCCCTGACAATCATTTTTTCCAGCTCATCGCGCTGGTCTATCACCTTATCCATCTTATCATAAACAAAGTTGCGCAGGTCTTCTTCGCTCTCGCGATGGCACACCTGGCACGAATTGGCGATGTTGTTGAGCGGGCTTTGCATGTGGTGATCCGAGAATTTTTGTCCACCTTCCGACATGTAGGGCATGTGGCAATCGGCACAGGTAACACCGCGCTTGGCATGGGTTCCGGTAATCCAGGTTTCGTAACCAGGATGCTGGGCTTTGAGCATAGGAGCCTTGCTAATTTTATGTGTCCAGTCTTTAAAATCTATGGCATCGTAATAGGCTATCATATCTTCCACATTCATCCCCTGATCCCAGGGAAAGGTAAGATAAGGCACGCCTTCTTTGCCAGGCAGATTTTTGTTAAAATAATATTCCACGTGGCATTGTGCACAAACTAGCGAACGCATCTCCTGATGCGTAGCCTGACTTATATCTTTGCCCTGCCGCTCGAAAGCCTCGATAAGTGCCGGGCGAGAGATACGCAGATCCATGGTTTCGTTGTCGTGGCAATCGGCACAACCAATAATGTTCACCACTTCCGATCCCCACTTCGACCATGGCCCGGAGTAAAACTCGGAAATACCTACCTTGTTCATCAGCCTTGGCACATCGGGACTTTTGCAAGTCCAACAAGTGGCCGGCATGGGTTCAGTTTCGGTGATGCCGGGAGCTCCCACACGCAAGGTGTTGCGCATATCGTCGATGGCATAATAATGCCCACGTCCCTGGCTATAATCTTTGGAGAAACCATAACCAGCCCACAGCACTACCAGTCGTGGATCCACTTCGAGCATATCGATCATTTCATTACCGTTGTATTTGCTCCTGAAATCGGTTTCTTTGGTTTTCATGTACGAGTCGTATTCCTTGGGGAAATTTTTGCCCCATACATCATTGCGCGGTTCCCATTCGCTAAGCTGCACTTTGGGTTCATAAACATACTCGGTTTCAACCCTGCGCTCGGTGATGGTACTGGCCAACATTCCCAACACAAAAACCACGACTACTGTAATAAAAAATACGGTCCAGTTGACCCATGAACTACGTTTTTTCTCTTTTCCCATTTTGGTGATATTATGTATTAATAATTAAATCCTTGTTTTTTACTCTTTATCTTTTTTCATCATTTCCTGCATCCATTTGGGCACGGCACTTCCCATCCGGGGTATCCGTGCATAAGTGGAGGTACTAAGGCTGGTAACCCGGCCGTGAGGTACCTCGCGGTGGCAGTCCCAACAAAGTTTACCCTGATCGGCCTCAGCCATTTTAAAACCAACATCGATGGTTTGAACCCCGTGATTTACTTTGTAATGGCAGCGTTTGCAGTTTTCCTGAACCACCGCAGCACCGGCATCTTTGATTTGAATAACCTGAGGTTCGTTGCGCATAGTGAAAATGGTAGCATGACGAGCACCATCCTGAGCTTTGAAAAAATACTTGCTCACAACATTGGTTTGCGGCACATGGCAATCGTTGCAATTGGCATACTCGCGATGCGCCGAATGAAACCAACTGGCATACTGCGGATTCATTACATGGCAGTTGATACAAGTCTCGGGACGATCGGAGAGATACGAAACCGCATTGGATACCTTAAAGGTATATAGCCCTAATCCAACGATGGCTCCCATCACTATTGCAGCCGGCAAACGCCAGGTGGGAGGGGGAATTAAAAACTTGAAGAAATCAGCCATACAATTAATATTTAAAGTATTCCATTACTTAATCACAAAAATAAATTATTCTCTTTGATTGCCACACTTAATTTAATAAAGTACAGTAATTTATTTCTTTTCTTAATAGTAGTTTTTTTCAATATCTGAATTCAAACTAAAAGTAATATCTTTGTATGAATCAAAGTTTTGATACCATGAAAAGCAAAACACTCATCCGTTTCGACTGGGCCATGAAAAGGCTCCTGCGTAATAAGGCCAACTTTGGCGTGCTCGAAGGTTTCTTATCGGAGTTGTTTGGTCAGGATATTAAAATCCAAAAAATCCTCGAAAGTGAGTCCAACATGGAAGATCCGACCGATAAGTTCAATCGGGTGGATTTGCTAGCCGAAAACCAAAAAGGTGAAATGCTGATTATCGAAGTGCAGAATCAGGACGAGTTGGACTACTTTCATCGGATGGCCTACGGAACCTCAAAAATCATTACTGAATACCTGGACTTGGGACAAGCCTACGAAAACCTAAAAAAAGTGTATTCGGTCAACATTGTTTATTTCGACCTGGGCCAGGGCGAAGATTACATTTACAAGGGTACCACCGATTTTTGGGGCTTGCACAAAAAGGACAAGCTGATGCTCTCGGACAAGCAAAAGTTTAAATATACCCACTCAGAACCAGGGCAGATTTTTCCGGAGTATTATTTACTAAAGGTTAATCAGTTTGACGATACTGCCGAAAACAGTCTGGATGAATGGATTTACTATTTTAAAAACAACGAAATCCCGGACTCATTTCAAGCCAAAGGCTTGGACAAGGCTCGCAAGATATTAAAATACGACAAGCTGTCAGAATCGGAGAAAGCAACCTACAAACGCCATATCGAAAACCTGCGCTACAAAGCCAGCATGATTTCGACCCTGAAAAGTAAGGCGGAATTTGAGATTTACAAGAAGGGAAAAAAGGAAGTAGAGCAAAAAATTGCCACAAAGTTGATAGAAAAAGGAATGGACATCGAAGCGGTATCAGAAATTACAGGCTTGCCACCCGAGGCAATTCAAAAAATCATAAATGAGAAAAAATAAACATCTCATATTAGTTGCAAAAAAAACGCCCTTGTGAAGCTATTCCACAAGGGCATTTTTATAAAAAGGAGGAAACAATTACAATATTTATTTTTGATAAAACACCGGCTTGAAGGTCAGCATCAGCCAGGCCCAGTTATTTGTGTTTTCGTGATTGCCACCCTTGAGCACCTGCATGGTTTCGCTGGCAAACATTTGCGAGTATCCGGCCTGCACACTCACCTCATTGGACACCGCATAGCTAAGCATCAAGTCGATTTCGGTACCCAGGCCATTGTCGTAATCTTTCCAGGAGCCATCGGCCTGAGCCACGGCAACAGTAGCGGCGGCACTAAAAAAGTGAGGAACAAGTGTAACCGAAAATTTATCTTTTGTGTATTTGATGGGAACCGAAATATCGAGTAGGCCCACATCGCCGCCGTGAGTTCCAACATAAAAATAGTCCATCCAGCCGTTAAACTTATGGTTGGTACCATACAAAGGCGTGAAGGATTTATCATCGCCACCCTTGGCACGTTCCTGTCTGTCCGTTCCCGAAAGATACTCGATACCAAGGCCAATATTAAAATCTTTACCCAGGTGATGATTAGCATCGATGTTAAAATAAAAAGCCGAAAGTGATTGATTGCTTCCGTTCTTTCCACCCTGATAATAAGCCGCCAGGTTCACGCCAAAGCCATTGCCCTTGTATGTAAATCGCGGACCAATGGTTTGGCTAAAAGCTATCTTTTGTTCAATTTTTGCGCTGTCAGAATAATCCATATAGGCAAGCCCGCTATTCAAAACTAAAAAACTTACACCCAGATTATCAAAATCGCCATGATACCAGCCATACTGAAATGTTTTGTAGCTATTAACCGTATAATCCTGCTTAAACAACGACTCTCCATTGGCATTGTAGGCCAAGCCCACATCAATACTATGCTTGGCTGCCGGGGCAAATTTCAAAATGGCTGCATCGTGGCTACGCGCCTGCTGTGCCCAGCCCACGTTGCCAAAAATACGATGATCGTCGTAAACAATTTCCTGCCGCCCGGCCTTAATCGAAAACTTTTCACTTAATTTCACCTCGCCCCAGGCTTCGTGAATGGCCGTACCATAAACATCGCCATTGTTCAACTGCGGTACATCGCCCCATACTCTAACATCCTGCAAACTGAGGTAAAAACGATAGTTGTCATTTTTGTAATACGCATTGAGCCGGGTACGCTGCGAAACAAAGTTGGCGGCTTTAACATCGTCCGGAGCCAGGGTTTTGTAACCATGGCGCATTTCGTAGCGTGGACGCAATTCTGCCGAAATTTTTACTTCCTGTGCGGACGTTGTTTCGATGGCAAAACCTGCCAAAACAATCACCAAAATAAGCGTGTAAACTGGCTTTTTCATATTTAATTAAATTAATAAGGTATTGTATTACTGAATTGCAAATTTAAACATGTATTTTAATACGCAAAAAATATTTGGCTTTGATACGCAATTTATAGAAAGTCTAAATACGGATATACTCCCTGAAAATCTTTGGCCAGGCACACCACGGATTACATCTTTGAAAAAAAACCACAGATTACACAGATATAAAATCATAGGTTTCTGTCCACACTAAGAAAGCAGCAGCACTGAAAAAATAATCTGTGGCCATCTGTGCAATCGGTGGTAAAATAAAAACAGAAAAAAATCTGTGGTATCTAATCTTTAATTACCGGCGAAGGGAAAACTGATATTTATTTTCCAGGCAAAATTGTCGGCCACTTTTGGCAGGTGATAATAACCATAGCGGTAAAACACGCCCACACCCAGGGTATAAAAACCTCCGATATTGAGCAGCTTATTGATAAGCAAACCCGATTCGAGGTAGCTTTGATCCATAATTTTGAAATCCACGCCCTGGTGGTATTCCGGGTGGTTGAGCCAGCCAAAACCCACATTCGTAGCCACCGCAAATTCGGGACTGAAAATAGGGCTGCGCCAAAGCAGGCTCCCAAAATCGTGGGTGTAGAATAGAAAGGCGTAGCGGTCGGCCAAAAACTCGTTCATCCGCTGGGTAGCAAAACTGGCCGGAGCATAAATGGTAAAAGATCGATAGCTGCCATGCCCATTATACAAGTTACTCTGGGGTATGGGATTGTCCACATAGCCAGCCATAAGCTGCATGGTAGATTTACCCAAATATTTAAAAACAAAGGTCTTTGTTATTTTCAAATCAAAACGGTTGTATTCGTATTCACCATCCATAAAACCGTTGATCCCGCGCGAATATTGAAACCAAAGCACAGGGTAGCCGGTGCCGAGCGAAATGCGGGTATCGGGCATTTCGAGGAATTTTTCTTTGTAAGCGTACCTGAAACCTACTGATAAAGTAGCAAACCCGTAAACCGGCTTTTCGTCCGGCGGGAGGATATTTTCGGGCGCGAAGTAATAGCTGTTCGTAACCTGCTTCATATCTCTGTTTAGTCCGACATTAAAATTGCCATAACGCAAGGCGCGGAAGCTTAACGAGAATTGTAAACGCTCGGTCTGATCCATGTTTTTTATCAGGAAATCACGAAATCCATCCGGGCTAACCAGGCTTTTATTCTGCCCAAAATATTGCACCCCACCGGTTTCGCTGGCATCCTTAAAATAATTTAAATGCAGCTTTATTTCGCGATAGCGATCGAGAGTTACAGTAACATTTCCTCCATATTTGGCCGTTTGATCCTTAAAGCCGTAACCCCAATACGCCCCGGCACCAAAGCGTTGCGAGAGCTTTGGGCTGGTTAGCAAACCCAGCCCCAGATAAAAACCCTCGAACTCGTTGTAACGGGCAATTTTGGATAGATCGAGATCTATTTTACCCAACGGCAAGCGCATATTAATTAACGATTTCAAGGTGCCCACTTGCTTATCGAGATTGGCCTCCTGGCCAATGCTATCCATAAAGGCGTAGGTTTTGCGCTCACGGCGACTTAACGAATCGCCCCGGTACGCCAGCCAGAAATCCTCACTACGGTCGCCGGCATTGGGATCGAACTCAATGGAAACCTGGTTGAACTGCCGCTTTACCAGCTCGGGATTCAATGTAATACTGCTGATGTAACTTTTGCCCCTGCCCACCGGCACCAGTTGATTTACGCGCATATTATTAAAAAGAATATCGGTGTTCAACTGCACCGGAAACCAAATGCTGTCGTCCACCAGCGCGTACATTTGTTGTATTTTTACGCCAATGCCCTCCTCCTCGCGCCAGGGTTCGGCTATCACATTTTGAATGGCCCAGCCATAGTTGTTAATCGACAAAACGCCTTGCAAGCCATCAAAATTAGTGTTTTTACGTGGCCGATAAGATATTATAAAAACGCTATCGCCACGTGAGGTGTAAGATGTATCTTCAATTTGAAAATAATATTTCGTAAGGCTGCCCCTGGAAATCGGATTGACATAATCCTTGTCGGCGATATGGATCATGTCGTGATAAAAAGTGGTGGATTGTAGTTGCGAACTCAGAAACAGCAAAACAGGGTCTTTGAACCCTGAGATACGCGAGGCCAGCACTTTTTCCTTGTTGCGGTCGGGAGCCATAAATTTGCGCTCGGCCACAGTTTCCATCATAAAAAAATCCTTCTCGCTCAGAAATTTCTTAATGCGGATAAAGGAGGAATCGTTGGGATCGATTTTTTCTTCCTCCACATCAAGCGTATCGCTGGTAAAAACCATTTTATCGTAGGAGGTGTAGGCAAAGGAAGCCAGTTTTTCGGGGTCGTTGGCATCACGATTTTCGATCACATTTTTGATGATGCGGTGGGCGGGATTTTCGCCGGCCACAATCTGCACTTCCTCCAGCTCGATGCTGGCGCGTTGCATAAATATTTCGAGCCTGGTCCTTTTATCCGGCAAATCGAAAATAAGCGGCTGATAACCAACATAGCTAAGGCGAAGAAACCGGACTGGCTGGCTCGAAACGATTTCAAACTTCCCATCGATATCGCTCGAAGTACCTGTTTGACTATTTCCGGCAACAATATTTACAAAGGGAAGAGCGGTTCTGGTTTCGGCATCCAGCACCCGCCCGCTTACCACGTAATTTTGCGCCTGGACTTGAAAGAAAAATAAAACTAATGTAAGCGCTGCGAATAATTTTCCCATATTGCCACTAATACACGAATGTGTAAATGAGTTTTTAACAATCTTCCTTTCTGTCATTTTCGGATATTTCCTGAAGACCCGCCTTACCCCTTTTATTATAAAAAATCCCTCTCACTGCCAGTACCTTGGCTCGTTCTCCCCACAAAGGGAGCTAGAGGGGTCTGTAGCGAATTACGGTCGAAGCCATGAAGGGTAGTGGGGTTTGGAGCATGTATCTTTTCAAATCGTGGTAGAGTTACTTCGAAGCACAAAACTTCAATTTACTACTAAACCCGCCATACCTCATAGCCTTTGTTTCTCCAGAAAATCTCCGGGATTACAAATTCAATTCGTTAATTTCTTTTTTTGATAATCCTGTATATTTCATTATCCTTTCAACTGGTTCATTGTCTTGAAGCATTTCCTTTGCTATTTCAACCTTTCCTTCAACCTTACCCTTAATCATTCCCTCAATCTTTCCCTTTTCAAGGTAGGTGTTTTTTATGTTAATAATATCTCTATAAGCATTTACACTAGCTTCATACTTTTTGTATTCGTCTGGTTCTAATTTTGCTATTTCTGCTGTTTCAAAAAGTTTCATGAAAACATTTTCTTTTAATTGAACAGGTATTCTCTCAAGTTTCGGAAGATTTTTCAGAACAAACATCCATTTATCAAAGCGAGTTTCTAATTCTTTCTCCGTTTTATTAAACTTGGGCATTTCAAGGTAGATGTAATTTAACTTTTCGTAAAAAACTTTTTTGGTTTCTTGTTCTGTCAACTGTACATCGTGGCGATATTTATCAGGGTCACTTTCTTCAAATTCAAAGTCTAAAATCCCGATTGTGTAAACTGCTTTTAATTCAAAATTCCAAAATCTGTCCTTATTTCTCGCTTGTTCCTGAATTGGAAAGGTTGAGTAAAAGATGGTTCTGTCTTTGAAAAATTTCTGCTCAGCTTTTTGCATTTCTACAATGAATTGTTCGCCCTTTTCATTGGTGCAGTAAATATCAAAAATTGCTCTTCTGTCGCCAACTGAAATTGGTAATTTTTCGTTCGGCAAATAAGATAATTCCGTAATTTCTCCTTCCTGGTCTTTCAAAAGTTCATTCAAGAAATCAAGCAATAAATCCTTGTTGGGTTCTTCGCCAAACAACCGTTTAAAACCATAGTCTGTAAATGGGTTTATGTACTTTTCTTTAAATTCTGTCATTGCTCAAAGTATTTGTTGTAAAATTACAACTATTTCGCTTGCCTGCAATTTCTTTCTTTTAATCTAATGGTAACATGATTTATAATCAAATACTAATTTTCGCTTGCCTATCTATTTTAGGCAGTAAAATAGGCTTCCAATTCTTTGAGCATGTTGTCGGTTTTGATAATGTCCTTATACACACCGCCCTTGTGCAATACCACGATGCGCTTGCTCACTTCGGTAACATGTTTCAGGTCGTGGCTCGAAATCAAAATTGTGGTTTCGGTGGTTTCGCGCAAATTGTTCAACAAGGCGATAAGCCGGATTTGTGTAGAAGGGTCAAGGCCGTTGAAAGGCTCATCCAGAATGAGTATTTCGGGCTTGGGCAGCAAGGCAGCGGCAATGCCAACCTTTTGCTGGTTTCCGCGCGAAAGATCGCGGATGTACTTTTTCCTGCCCAGAATCTCGCCATTAAAAAAAGGCTCATATTCCTGATAAAACTTTTCGAGGTCACCCTTGGGCAATTGATACACGCCGGCGATAAAGGTAAAATACTCTTCGGGGCTAAGGAAATCGATCAGATAATTATCGTCAAGATAAGAGCCGGTAATTTTTTTCCATTGGGGATTTTGAGCTACATCTTCACCATTGATTTTTACCTCGCCCGCGCTGGGGCGTATCAAATCGAGAATCAGGCGGAAAAAGGTAGTCTTGCCGGCACCATTATTACCCACCAGGCCAAAGGCTTCGCCCTTATTAATTTTTAATCCCGGCAAATTCAAAACCGTTTCGCCGTTATATTGCTTTGTCAATTCAAAAGTTTCTATCATTTTTCTAAATTTTTTCGAGTATTATTTTTTTCTAAAACCTTCGCCAATCTCATAACGGCGTTCCATAAAACGGTTTTCGGCAATTTTTAATAATGGCTTATTAAATATCAAAGCCAATAAACCCACGATACCTATGGCATACAATCCACTATCGTAATATCCAAAAGCCCAAAAAGGCAGATAAATAAGCAGAGGCGCAAGCATGACAGGGAAGGAAACCAAAAACTGGGTAGCACTAACGCCCTGATAATTGAAGGCCGCGCCTTTGGACAAATCGAGCCGTTTTTTGTTGTTGGTTGACATCCAAATTACAAATACCGAACTTACACCCATATTAAAAAGGGCAGCGATAAAATTGATCAAGAGTATCTTGGTGCCAAACCACGCATAAGGCAAGGTGAGCACAAAAGAAAGCACCGTTGAAAAAACCAGTAAATTGTGCTTGGCTTTAAAATAAAGGTTGAAGTCGTCGATATGCGAAAGTATCCCATCGAAGTAGCTGCTTTCCCAGCTCAACAGGTATTGGCCATAAATAAGCGTTACGCCGCCGGTCATAAAAATACCCACAAAAAGCAGCCAGCCGTTTTGGCCATACATTTCGGGATTGGGATAAAATATCAAACCATACAAGAGGAAAATAGGGATAAAAACCACGGTGCTCTTGGGGCGTTTGTTGCGTATCATCAATTTAAGTTCGAGGATCATCAGGTTACCAATTTCGCCAAAGTTGCGCAGATAGCTAAAATCGGAAACATTGCGACGGCTTGACTTTTTCAGTTTTAGATTATCTTCAGGATAGAGATGCCGGCTCAAATCGCGATAGTTGAGCAGATAAGCTGCAAACACAACTGCCAGTGGAACGAGCAGGAAAACCGGATTGTAAAGTGGGGCGGTGAACATCAGCGAGGAGATGGTAGTGATGGAAATCACTCCAAAATATTCGGCAAGCCCGAGCAATGCGGCAATGGCAATTACAGCGAGAGTAACAATATTGTTACCCGAAAGATTTCGCTTGAAAAGCAAAGCCAGGAAATTGACACTGTAAACGGAAAAGAAAATAAGAAGCACATAAGTCGCAATTTGGAAACCCGAATAGTAAGACCCCATCTGGAAAATTATGAAAGGTGTAAAAACCAGGATGGGGAAGAAGTTGAATATCGCAAAGGCCGATTTACCCAGCACATAATTTACCAGTGCTGCCCTCTTAACCGGAAGATGCAAATAGGGCTGAATGCTAAGTACTGGCACCTTTTGCATAAACAGACGCACCACAAATCCCAGCGCAAAGCCATACAGAATAAAGCCATTAAACTTTTCGACAGCATCCGCCTCGGGAAATATTTCATGAAAATTCTTACCCAGCAAAATGCTCCCGAGCATCATTTCGGCGAAGACAATAAGGAAGACGAAGCCCAGGAAGATTTTGATGCCCACGCTTTGTTCCCACATGGCGGCTCGCCGGGTTTCGCGCCATTCATTTTTAAGAATCCATTTTAATTGCATAGTGAAATTTTTAAAATTTATAATGCGTTCGCCGCATCGTCAAAAATAATGCAAAAGTTTATTTAGCACTTGTCCATTAAGTTGATGTTTTGAATTGCCCCGGGTTTTAACCCGGGGAACAATGAACTTGCCAGCAGCCCTCCGCGATTTCGTACATCATTCTACCACTTGCGAACAGCCGATAAAAAACCCTTACCGGAGTTTTTCGTTTTGCTGGTGCCGGTCTTTATCGCGTGTGCTTTTCTTTTCCAGGTTTTTTTGCAGTGCTTCATCCAGGTCAATACCGGTTTGATTGGCCAGGCAAATTAAAACAAAAAGTACATCGGCCAGCTCATCAGCCAGATTTTTTTCGCGGTCGCTGGCTTTAAAAGATTGTTCGCCATAATTGCGCGATATGATGCGAGCCACCTCCCCTACCTCCTCGGTAAGTATCGCCATGTTAGTAAGCTCGTTAAAATACCGCACCCCGGTTGAATTGATCCACGCATCTACAGTTTTTTGGGCTTGTTGAATTGTCATAATATCATAAAATTTCAGCAAATATATTCAAGCAAGGTGTAAAGTTGTAGATTTACCAACTAATTTATAACATCATTATTCTGTTTTTTTTGTAAAACTTATGGAAACAAAATACACATTACTACGAAGAAGCACCTACCTTTTGGTCTTTGTCATAGCATTTACTTTTATCATTGTAACTGCAAAAAACTTTCTTGTCCCCTTGGCCTTCGGGCTTTTGATAGGATCCTTGTTGTTTCCGATATGCCGTTTCATTTGCCGCATGGGCGTACCAAAAGGTCTATCCATTTTTGTTACCATCATTTTTCTAATCATCTTTTTAAGCGGGATATCGTTATTTTTTGGATCTGAAATTTCAAAGCTTGCTTCCGACTTTCCCGCACTTAAAGCAAAAGCCTATGATAATGTAAATCAGATTTCCCTTTTTATCGAAGATCATCTTGGGGTTAAGGCCAGCCAGCAAAAAAACTGGTTAAACAAGCAGGTATCCAACATTTTTACCTCGGGTAACCAATTGCTCAACGAAATACTCAACGCAACGGCAGGCACATTTTTCAAGATTTTTATCATGCCGGTTTTTGTGTTTTACCTCCTGTATTATCGCGAGCGTTTCAACTTTTTCATCCTGCGCGTGGTTCCCGAAAACGAAAAGGATCGTACCATAAAAATCCTGAACGAAATATCCTTTGTTTCTCAGCGATATCTGGGCGGAGCTTTTATTGTGGTGCTGATACTTTCGGTGCTCAACTCCTTTGGGCTTTACTTAATCGGGCTTAAATACGCCATACTTTTTGGGGTTATCTCGGCCTTTTTCAATTTCATCCCCTACTTCGGTACCTGGATCGGAGCTTTTTTCCCGCTGGTATTTGCTATGCTTACCGGCGACAGCCCTAATATGGCCCTGTGGGTACTCGCTTTCTTTTCCCTCATCCAGTTTATCGAAAACAACATCCTTACCCCCAACATTACCGGTGGCTACGTGAGGCTCAATCCCTTTATTACGATCCTGGGCCTTATAGCGGGCGGGATGGTATGGGGCGTTGCCGGTATGCTGCTGGTCATCCCGTTTTTGGCCAGTCTTAAAATTATTTTTGAGAATTTTGAATCTACCAGATCACTGTCTTTTTTGCTTGCCCGCCCCGAAAATGAACCCTACCAAAAGCGGGTAGAAAAAATCAGAGGCATCCTGAAAGGCAATAATAAAAATCACATAAAACAAAGAAAACATTGAATTTAGATCCACTCAACTTAATCATTAAAACCCAGGCCGGCCTCGAAGAACTGCTGGCGCAAGAAGTTGCCGCAGCGGGAGCAGGCGAAATACAAATCCTGAAGCGTGCCGTAAAATGTACCGCCGACAAGGCCACACTTTACAGACTCAATTACACCTGCCGCACCGCACTGCGTGTGCTCAAAGAAATTGCAGCCTTTGAAGCTCCCGATGAGCAAGCCCTTTATCAGGGTGTAAAAAATTTCGATTGGAGTAGCCTTATCAGCGAAAAGCAGAGCCTGGCTATTAATGCCACCGTGAGCAACAGCCAAATGAGCCACTCGCATTTTGTTTCATTAAAAACCAAGGATGCCATCGTGGATCAGTTCCGCGAAAAAACCGGACTACGTCCCAATGTGGATCTCGACAAGCCCGACCTACGCATCCACGTTCATATTTATGGCGAGCAATGCAGCATCCTCACCGACAGCTCGGGCGATTCGCTGCATAAGCGTGGATACCGCACCATGCAAGGGCTGGCACCCATCAACGAAGTGCTGGCTTCTGGGATGATAATGCACACGGGATGGGATGGCAGCACCGACCTGCTCGATCCGCTGTGTGGCTCGGGTACGCTGCTATGCGAGGCCGACATGATTGCGCGTAAAATTCCTGCAGGCTTTTTTAGGGAAGATTATGGCTTTTTCCGTTGGAACGACTTCGATGCCCAACTGTGGAAAAAAATCGTGAAGGAAGAAAATAGTAAGATCCGCCCTGTCCCCTGCAACATTTTTGGCTCTGACATCAACCAGCGAGCTTTGGCACTGGCCGCCGAAGTGATCGAAAATGCGGATTTTACCAAAGATATTCAACTCAAGCATGTGGCTTTTGAAAATAGCAAAGCACCAGTAGAAGGAGGTGGAACCATCATCACCAACCCGCCCTACGGCGAGCGCATCAAAAAAGACGACCTGAACGCTTTTTACAAAATGATAGGCGATATACTCAAAACGCATTATACGGGCTGGGATGCCTGGATGATCAGCTCCGACTTTAGTGCTTTAAAATCGGTAGGTCTGCGCACTTCACGCAAAATCCATTTATTTAACGGGCCGCTGGAATGCCGCTTTGTGAAATACGAGATGTATCGCGGAAGCAAAAAAACCAAGGCCGAGAAGGCGGAGGAGGAGGGATAGCAAGACTTAATAACTTTTGATGTCCGATCTACGATGTCCGATGTAAGATTTTAGATGTGTATGTTTGATTGAAGATTCTTGATGTGAGGATGAACATCTGAGATCTCTTTGATGTCAGATTTAAGATTTAAGATTTCAGATTTTAGATGTGTGGGTGAACATCATACATCGGACATCGGACATCGTAGATCGGACATCATACCTCGGCCAGCCTTCGGGGCGGCGAACCCTGTTTACAGATGCATCACCCGATACACCAACTCGCGCATAAGCTGACCATCGGGAATGGTTGCGCTGTCAACGCCCTTGGATTTTCGGTCGAACTCGCGGAAAATAGAGAAAATGCTTCTGAGTTTTTTGGGTGGGTATAATTTGGCAGCGGCACTGTATTCTTTTACAAAAAAAGGATGAACGCCCAATTCGGAAGCTACCTTGTTTTGGTTATTTTTTTCTTTGATAAAATGATAATGAAATATTTTGCGGAAGTAGCTAAAAAGCAGCACGATTTGCATCACCGCAGGAAACTCTTTGGGGTTGGCCTCAAAATTATTCACAATCTTGTTGGCTCTGAGCACATCTTTGCGAGCCATGGCTCGTTGTAGCTCAAATATGTTATAGTCCTTACTGATGCCGATATTTTCCTCGACCAGTGCAGGGGTTATTTCTGAGCCTTTCGCTACATTGATAAGTAACTTGTTGAGTTCGTTTTCGATCTTACTCAGGTTGTTGCCTAAGTTTTCGGCCAGCAGAGCCCGTGTTTCGGGCGAGATGCGATAGCCCCGCGCTTGGAGAATCTTTTCGATGTAGTCGGGGATTTCGTAGTCTCTTTTAGGATCCGACACAAAAAATACCCCTGCCTTTGCCGCCAGTTTAGAAAAGGCCGTGCGACCATCCACCTTTTTGTATTTGTAATTAAAAACCAAAATAGTGCTTTCGATCGGCTTTTGGAGGTAGGCTTTCAGGTAGTCGTTTTTCTCGATGTCTTTGATGTGCTGGGCTTCGCGCACGATTACCACGCGGTAAGGGCCAAAACCCGGGAATTCTTTGGCCATGCCAATGATCTGATCGATTTGGGTATCCTTGCCGTAAACAATATTCATGGCAAAATCTTTCTCGCCTTCGTCAAGGACGGTATCTTCGATGAGCTTGCTGATTTTATCGATAAAAAAAGGCTCCTCGCCCGAGAGGAAGTAAACCGGCGAATAAATCCGCTTGTTGATTTTGCTTATGATATTTTCGTAATCCATGCTGGTGCTTAATTCTTAAAAACGCAGATGCTTAACGGTTTGACGATTCTCGATAAGTTGCTTTAACGATTCGATGCCGATGCGCAGGTGTTCGTCCAGGAAATTGTTGGTAACTATCTGGTCGCTCGATTCGGTTTTTACTCCAGTCGAAATCATGGGTTGATCGGAAACCAGAAGCAAGGCACCGGTAGGAATTTCGTTGGCAAAGCCTACGGCAAAGATGGTGGCTGTTTCCAGATCCACGGCCATAGAGCGTGTTTTGCGCAGGTGTTTTTTAAATTTCTCATCGTGCTCCCACACGCGGCGGTTGGTGGTGTAAACCGTTCCTGTCCAGTAGTCGCGTTTGTGTTCGCGTATGGTGGTCGAAATGGCTTTTTGCATGCTAAAAGCAGGCAGTGCCGGCACTTCTATGGGGAAGTAGTCGTTGGAAACGCCATCGCCACGGATGGCGGCAATAGGGAGTATAAGGTCGCCCAACTGGTTTTTCTTTTTCAAGCCCCCACACTTACCCAAAAACAAGGCAGCCTTGGGGTTGATGGCACTTAGCAAATCCATGATGGTAGCAGCATTGGCACTGCCCATTCCAAATTTTATCATGGTAATATCGCCGGCGGTAGCACTGGGCATGGCGCGGTCTTCGCCCTGTATCTCCACATGGTGCATCTCGGCAAAAATATCCAGGTATTTCTGGAAGTTAACCAGCAGGATGTACTTGCCAAACGATTCGAGCGGGGTGCCTGTGTAGCGCGGGAGCCAATTTTTTACAATCTCTGATTTTGTTCTCATCAATTTATAATTTGGGGACAAAAGTAAAGCAAAACGCGCAATTTGTTTTAGTTTTGCACGAATAAGTATCCAAGTCAAAAATCCGCCTTAGGCATCATCATGCAGCAACTCAAGCTCCCCTCCTATCCTTTTCGCCTCAGAGAACAGGAAAACCGAAATGAAATCTTTGATACCATCCGACACAAATTTGTTGCGCTAACGCCCGAGGAATGGGTAAGGCAGCATTTTGTAAGGTTTTTGATCGATGAGCTAAAAGTACCACCCATTATGCTGGCCATCGAAAAATCGTTGCGTCTCAATACCATGACCAAGCGCACCGACATCTTGGTTTATGGCTCATCGGGCAAGCCCTTGATGATTGTTGAATGCAAGGCTCCGGACGTAAAGATAAATCAAAGTGTTTTCGAGCAAATCGGGAGGTACAATATGGCCTTGCAGGTGCGATATCTTGCGGTAAGTAATGGCCTGGAGCATTTTTGCGCCCGCATCGATTTCGAGCAGAGTGCTTACGCTTTTCTGGAAAAGATTCCTACTTATGAGGAAATGAAAGGGTAGATTGCTTATTTTATGTGCCTGTCATGGTATGGCTCAAAGCCATGCTATGACTAAAGGGAAACTATCATTCGAAGAAATTCGCCGGCTAAGCTGTCGCAGACCTAAGACCTGCCGTTATTTGGGTGATGGATTTTGGCTTTGTTGTTTCAGACTTAGAGCCTTGGTGGTGGTGGCAATAATGAAAGGTTTTGGGATAAACAGGAAAAAGACTTTCGATAGAAAATAAATACAAAAAAATCCTTGCTATTTGGGTAATCATTTTGTAAATTTGGCCACTCGATGTAACAAATACAATGAAAACATTAAAATAATAATACTATGAAAAAATCAATCTATTTTCTAATTGTGATGATTTGCCCTTTTGTGCTTGCCGCACAATGGGCACAGATTTACACGCCATCGGAGATATACTTGCTAAATAACATTAAATTTTTCGATGAACAAACCGGGGTTCTGCTTGCCGAAGATGCCTACATCAATATGACCGAGGATGGCGGACAAAGCTGGAACCTCCTGTCTTACCCGCAGCAATACGCCTCACCCTCTGATTTTTTTAAATTCGGAGCATCTCAATATATTGTCCTATCTAATTTATGGGGGTATAACAGTTTTAAGGTAAGTCTGAATGCCGGCGAATGGTGGGACGATGTCAGCCCTGACCTGGCGTTCGCTCAGGCTGCGGATTTTTTAAACATCAACCTGGGCGGCTATTGTGCAGCATTCGGCATGGATGGATCAAGCATCGGAAATGCTATTTACAAGTTGGAGGGCATCGGCCCGGATCAATTGCCCGAACAGGTTTACTTTACGGATCAGGAAGGATATTTCGACCATATTCTTTGCGTGGATGATCAGATAAGCCTGGCTACTTTTGAAGTTTACGACAACAATCCTACGCTCCCCGCTTATACCGGCACTTTGCTACGAAGCGATGACGGTGGCAACACCTGGTCGCAGATACTGCAACTCAGCGATGGCAAAACATTCCTGAAGCTGGGCAAAAGCCTCGATGGCAATTGCCTGTATGCGCATACAATCGAAGGCTTGTTTTACTCCACTGATGATGGCCTTACGTGGGAGGACCAGGAAATATCCCTTGTAACGGTCGATTTGCTTTCGAGTGAGGAAGCGTATAGTGTGCTTATTACCTCTGGTTTTGGATCGATGATCGATACGCTCAATCTTGCCTATACGGATGATGCATGGCAAACATGGTCGCCACAACTTAAAATTCCCTTCGATCCGTTTATGATTGATCGCTCAGTTCATTTGCAAATGATTAGCCAAAACACCGGATATTTTGCTTACAACAACCAATTGTATAAAACCACAAATGGAGGTTGGGTAGGTTTAAATCAAAATTTATATTTAGCTCAATCCGATTTATCCATTACTCCAAACCCTGCATCAAAATCATTCATCATCGATCTGCCCGACCTTAACCGAACAAGGAAAATCACAATTATGGACAGTCGCGGTGCAATGGTTTTAAGCAGGGAAATCGAACCTGACAGGTCAGCACTGCAAATTGATTGTAATTTATGGAAAGCGGGTATCTATTTTATTAGTGTGGAATCCGCGCTGGGAGTATCGGCAAGGAAAAAGTTAATCATCCGATAATTTTTATTTTAATATGAAAAAACAAATCTTCATACTCTTAGCAGCCATCTTATTGTTGGCTTGCAAATCGGAAGAAGGCTATTCTCAGGACATCGAACCTGTTGCTATCGAGAATAACGGGATTACATACAGGATTGGAACCTCTGAAACATATTTGCGTCAACTACCTGCAGCATTACCAAAATACGTTATCCTGATAACCATGCCTTTTGACCTGTTCCCTGCCTTGTCGGATCCCGAAATCAAAGCAGAACTTATTTCGATATTGAACACTTTCAATCCCGACCAGGCCGGAAGTGATGAAAAGAAACACTTCCTGCAAAACCTCACTCATCTGATTCTGATGGACATTGATCATGTTGAAAAATGGAAAAGGGATTATGGTCAACCATTGGATGCGCTATGTTCAGACAATAGGTTTTCAAATAAGGCACTGTTGGTTAAGCAATTAATGGATGATTATATTAATAACTATTTGCCATATTTGCAAAGCAGTAAAATGGAAGAATAGAACCGGAAATAATCGTGAAGAAAGATAAAAAGGCGTTAACGCTTTACTCTTCCTGACTTACTGTAATAGCTGGTTTGCATTTAAAAACCCTTTGTGATACTTTGAGCCTTCGAGCCTTTGTGGCAAATTATTGATGCATAGCCACTAAGACTCCAAGACACTAAGAAACACTAAGTTCTTCAGTATGAATTTTGCGACATGCAGATTTACGATAAGATTGTAATAAGTATTTGATTTTAATCTTCTGGGGCAGGAGGTCTTAAATCCATACCCCACGGTTATAAATGGCCGGGATAGGGATTTAGTAGCCCCAAAATTTATTCTCAATCCAGTGCCGATTGTAGCTTTTTTAGCTCGGCCGCCTTTTGGCTATTACCGGCCTGCTCGAAGGCGAAGATCAAATTGTTGAACACCCGCTTGATAATGGTGATGTTGTCGCAGGGCAAAAAATACTTAGGCTCGGATTCCAGGTTGATCTGTCGCAGAAACAATCCAATTTCCTTTTCCGTAAAAACCGCGCCCCGGTTGAAGGCGTTCAGGTAAAATTGCACGTCCTTTTGGCTAATGATTTTATAATCGATAATCATGTCGCCGAGGTAGGCCATGATAAAATTTTGGGGTAAGTTGATGCCGTAAACCGGGATTTTAAGGCTTTGGGCAATCACCATGTAAATTACACTTAGCGAAATAGGATTGGCTTTTTTACTTTCGTAGATATGGTTAATGTAGGAGTTTTTGGGATTGTGCATGTCTTTTTTGTTACCCTTAAAGTCGTAAACATCGAAAAAGATATGGTTGAGCACCTTCACTTTTTCCAGGGGCGTAAGGTTGCTGTTGAGTTCGAGCCACACATCCTGAATCATTTTCCCGGTACTTTCGATAATCGACTTTTCGTTCATCTCGGGATACTCGTATTTGGCCACCAGCATAAAGCCTTTCAACAAATCGTGGGGTCGCGCGTTTTTCCAGCTACTCAACTCAGCAAAAATATTATCGAACTGAATTTGATGAATAATCCCCTCGATGCGGTGCTGCACTACATCGCTGGTTTCGCTGGTCCAGGCATCCTCGAGCAGGGGCACGGCATCAAGGCCGTAAGCAAAAAGTTTGTCGCGAACCTTGCCAAATATCATGTCGTCAGGCTCGTCCAAAAGACTTACCAGCGCATCCAATTCTCTATTTTTTACGGTGTGTTTCATTACCATTCGATTGCAAGTATAACGTTTGTTGGTCTTAATAGTTGAAAAAAAATAATGTAGATTTGCGGATTTCAAATTGTATTCCAAAATAAGGCATTTTTGGTGTGCAATTAAAAATTAGGTAGATAATTTTTTAATTAACAGTAGTGTCCGGAAAAATTAAACTTTTGGGATTAATAAAAATGAGATTCCTCCTGCCGCACCTGCGGCAGGAGGAATCTCAACACTTTAGCCAGGCTTTAATGTCTCACTAACAATAATTTCAGTTGAATAGACTAAAAATATCATTCACCTTACTCTTGTTCTTTTTGACAATGCTGAGCCTGCACGGGCAAGCCAAACTAACATCCGAGCAAGAAGCCTTCGTGGATTTGATCGTTCCTGTGGTGGAGCAGGTAAATGCCGAAATCGCCGAAAGGCGCAAAGACATCTACAATATTCAGCAACAATTTCGCGAGGCAGGCACCCTTGATCAACGCGAGAAGGCACGCATTATCAAATACCTAAAACATTATCGCTGTGAAGTTCCGGACGACACCAGCGGTTTTGAAATCACCAACGCTCATTTTACCGAACTACTGCGCAAGGCCGACATCATCCCGCTAAAACTGGTACTGGCTCAGGCCGCCCTCGAATCGAACTGGGGCAAGTCGCGCTTTGTAAAAGAAGGTAACAATTATTTTGGCATCCGCTGCCTGAGACAAGGATGCGGCATTGCCCCACAAAAAGCCAAGAGCAAATTCTGGGTGAAATCATACGCTTCGTTGCTCGATGGCGTGAGGGATTACATGCGACTGCTCAATTCGAGCCGCTACTACCACGACTTTCGCAACCTGCGCATAGTGAACCGGATGAACAACGAGGTGCCCGATCCGTTTTATTTAGTAAACGGACTGGAGAATTATTCATCGCGAGGTAAGGCCTATACCAAAAGTTTAATGATAATTATGAAAAGCAATTTTTATTACTTATGATGGCTCCAAAAAACAAATTACTCCTCTTGCTTAGCTTTAGCCTCGTGCTGACGGCTGCGCTTAGCTCGTGCAAATCGAACAAAGAAAATAACTTTGATGCCAGCGAAATATCGACCGTAAAAACCCTGCCCGAGAACCACAAGCAGTTTATTGCCAACTTCTATCCCGATGCCGTGGAAGCCAATCAAAACATAATGCGCAAGCGGGCTATGCTAATTGATTTGCGTGATGATTACAGGCATGTTGTTCATAAAAAAAGAAAACTAAAAACCCTGAATAAACTGGCAGCCGATTACAAAATGGGGGATAATTATTTTACTGATTCGATTTCAAAATCGGAATACAAGCAAAAGATAGACTCGCTTTTGCACAGGGTCGATTACATTCCCGAGAAGCTGATCATGGCGCAGGCCATCATCGAATCGGGTTGGGGAAAGTCGAAGTTTGCCCGCGAAATAAACAATTATTTTGGGATACACTGCTACACGGCGGGATGCGGCCGCTATCCCGACAATGTGGAGAACCCTAAGTTTATGGTCAAATCCTTTTCCACACGCGGGGCCTGCATCGAAGAATATGTGTGGCTGCTCAACACCGGCTATGCCTACCACGACCTAAGAGCCAGGCGCATCGAGCTGCGGGAAGATAACAAATACCCAAACGCCAAGCTGCTCGCCGAAGGCCTGACCCGTTATTCCGAAAAGGGCGATGAATACATCAGCCTTATCAAATCAATCATCAATAATTACCTGCCCAAAGATTTGGAGGCTTTCACCAAATACTACAATGCCGGAGAGCCGGAGCTTTCGCCCGAGAGTTAAACATTGCCTGTCAAAAAAATAAACTACCTCTTCAAACTAAATAATTTCCATCAACAAATTAAGATTTGGCACTTAGGCTAAAGGATCATTATCCAAATTAAAATTCCCACATCAGCACCTATTTCAATTGAATTTGTAGATTTGCCATTTTCAGCGGGAAAGACGATTTATTCCAAATTTAGATTATGAAAAATCTTCTACTTATTTTGCTTTTATTACCTATTGTTGGTCTTGCACAGATCAGCCAAAATATCGACAGTCTTTTGCAAGTTGTGAATACAACAAGTGGCGCACAAAAAGTTTATGTACTCAACACGCTTGCTTTTTTATATAGTGATACGGCATTCAACAAATCCATCGAATACGCGACTCTGGCTAACCAAACCTCGCATGAAATAGATGATAAGCCCGGAGAGGCCATTGCCTTAAAGTTTATTGGTTTTGGCCACGAAGGGAAAGGAGATTATGAGCAGGCGCTGGAGTATTACGAAAAATCGCTGGCCATACAAATGGTTTTAAAGGATGATTCGGAAATTCTAACCCTGCTCAATTCGATGGGAGTTACGCATAAAAAAAACGCTAACTATAAAATGGGGATCGAATATTTGATACAGGCAGCCCGCAAACAGGACACGATGAATGATACCACCGGCCTGGCCATGTCGTATTCAAATATTGGAAATATATATCTAAAAATGGAGGACTACCCACAGGCTCTGGATTATTACAAGAAATGCTATGATCTGGTTGTGGTATTGAAAAATCAATATGGCATTGGCTTATCGCTGATGAATATTGGGATGGTTCAAAGTCATTTGGCGGAGTTTGAAAAAGCCAATCGTAGTTATGGAGATGCTATTGAGATATTTACAGCAATCGATGCGCTTTATCCTTTGGCGGCAACTTATGGCAACTATGCCGAGGTGCTGAGCCATGAAGGCCACTATGCGCAAGCTATTTCATCATTAGATAAATCGGTGATGCTCTTAGATAAATTAAACGATAAATCGCAGTTAGCCGAAGCATTTTTGCTATATGGAAAGATATACGTAAAAATGGAAGATTACGAAACAGCGATTGATTTTTTTACCAAGGCACTTGCTGATGGTAAGGAAAACAATCAAAAAGCGATTTTAAAAGATAGCTACGAAGGATTGGCCAGTGCCTGGGCTGGGCTGCACAATTATAAAAAAGCCTTTACCTTCAACACTTTATTCCATCAGCTAAAAGACTCGCTGGTAAATACCGAAACACAAAAACAAATTTCGGATATACAAACAAAGTACGAAACTGAGAAAAAGGAAAGGGAAAACGTGCTGCTAAAAAGTGGAAATGAAATTGCGATCATGAAACTAGACACCAAAAACAAAACCATTGTGAGCCTAATTGTTGCTGTGGTGCTGTCTGCTTTTTTTATAGGGGTTATAATAATCGAGTACAGCACAAAGCGAAAAGCCTATAATCATCTCGTTAAGCAAAACCTTTTACTGGCAAAATCTGAACGGGCTTATGCTGTTCGCGACGGGCAAGATGAAGGCGATCAAACTGAAGAAGCTACCACAGAAAAATTAGAAACTGAAAAATTAGGCAATGAGAACGAAGCGGAGTTATCTCATAAAATCGAACAGCTGATGAAGGAAGAGAAACCTTTTCTTTACAGCGGAATTACCCTGGATGAAATTTGCCAGAAATTAAATACCAACCGCACCTACCTTTCCTATGTTATCAATTCGCATTTCGGAAAAAACTTCAATGAATTTTTAAACGATTACCGCATTAAATTGGCCAGGCAATTGTTGGCCGACCCCGGGAAAAATCATTTTTCGATCGAAGGCATTGGCCAAATGGCGGGGTTTAATTCCAGATCCACCTTTTTTACTTGCTTCAAAAAAGCCACAGGTATCACTCCATCCTACTACCGCAACTCGGTAAAAAGCGTCAAGCAATAAACTCCTCCGCCATTTACCCACAGAGAAATCGGTGGAGCCGCAGAGAAAACAGAGAAAGATATATTTGGTGGAAAATTCAGCATTTGACGATTTCGAACTTACTTTTACCATTTCGGACTTCCAAAATTTGCATTGCTATGGTTGATAGCATAGCTTTGCCTGTGCTATGAAAAATGTGTGCATTACTATTTCCGGAAACCTGGGTAACGACTTTTTGTACCAGGTAAGACAGTTTTCGCAACTATGCCACATCAAAGGTGAGCTTAACAAAATAGACAAGGGCTATTTCAGGATAGTTGCTGAAGGTAAGGAATCCGACCTTGACCGTTTTCTAAAATTTTGCCTCTCCGGCCTTTTTAAACCCAGGATTAAAGAAACAACAATTAGCGAACATGAAATCAAAAACTATTTGAATTTCACCATCAATAGATAAATTATGAAAAATACAATTGCTTTTATTGCCGGCTTGCTTATATTTATTTATTGGATACCATTGCAATCGTATGGGCAACATTATGCTGACACCACCACACTTCCCCAAATCAAAATTACCTCGCTAAACGGCTACGGCCCCTACATCATTAGCGGGCAACGTTCCAATCTTTTTGTGTTGTACCATTTGCCCACCAACACCCACGAGGTAATCATGAAAATGATCGACCAAAAGGGGGAACTGATTGATGAAGCATATACCGAAACAGGAAATAATTTATCCATTGCATCCTGGAGCTTTGAAGCTGACACCATGGGTTTTCCACTTTCACCGCAACTTCACATCGAACTTCATTACCAAACCGATAGTATTGCAATTTATCAATTTCCTTATACCGTTTATCCTGACACGCTTGTTACAAAAGCAGCCCAGGGCTGGGGGCCTTTTACTACCAATAATTATACGTTTTCGGATACCTTGTGGCAGCCTGTGCCGGAACTCGAAAATAGATTTTCGGTTTCAAATCTGCCTCCACGCACCGACACCATCGAGTTTCGTATTTATGATACCGATTCAGCTGTAATTTCATCTCATCTTGTAACAACCAACCCGGGCACTTACCTCGATTCGGCGGTTTATGAAAATGTACGCATGGACAATCTGCCCACAAACACCGATTTTTTGGATATCATCATCCATTGCGAAGGCGGGCCAAAAAATGGCCTGCATTACCCAAAAAATCTCATTGTTTTGCCGCACAGCCCTATTCTAAAATTTGAATCGCTTGAGCAAAACCTCATCGATTCGATCCCATCATTTTACGAAAACCAAATCAGCGGCCAGGCGCTGGCATTGGATAGCACTATGTACGCCCTAATACAAAACGGCCCCGGGCAAATGGATGGCGACATTTATCCCGGCCCATACAGCATCGACCCCTTAAAAAGCAGCTATTCGATGGAGGCATGGATCAAATTTGATTTTGATCAATTTACCAGCACCTATGAAGTTATGGACATATTGAGTGTTGATTCTGTATTTTCGTTTTACTTTGGCGGATCTCAGACAGGAAATTGCCTTTTAGGCATTTCATCTGAATCGAATGTTACCTGGAGGGAGCTTTGGACAGTTACCTTCCCGCATAGTTTGTTTTATGGAGAAGCATGGCACCATGTGGCCTTTGTGTGTAGCTACCCTGAGGAGGGTTATCCAACCGGAAAATTTTATTTTGATGGTAATCTTTTGCCCGGTACCGAATTCGATCAGTTCAACTACGATAACATCCTGCAATACTCCAACCTTTATTACCTGCTACGGAAAAATCAGCCTTTGATAATCGGGAATAAATATGGAGGGCATGACTTTTTGATTGATGCTATTGATGAAGTAAGAATGTGGTCGAAAGCACTATCGCATCAGGAAATTTTACTACATAACCGGCAGTCACCTATGCAGCAGCCCGACCTGGTGGGATACTGGAACTTTGATGACCTGCGAAACAGGCTCAATATCATCTCTGATAAAAGCTATAACAACAACATGGGGATTCTAAAAAATGGAGCCTACTTCCTGCCGCAACACCCCGCCGTGCAACTGGTTATCGATACCTTAAAAGTTTTATCATCCTCCATCGAAACAGATTCTGTTACTTACCAGTTTATTGGCGGTGCAAACCAAATTATTGACCAACAAACCAAAATAAGCCACAACGGCATAAGTAAGCTGAGCTACGACATTGCAGCTTTGCCTTATACCATAAACAAACTTAAAGTTATCGAACACTTTAACCCCAACAAGCCCGAAGGCCTGGAAACAGAATATAAACTGCATGGCTTAGCACCAGAGCCCATAGCCACACCCCAATACAACTGGAATACCTATTTCAGTACTCCAGACCATATGGCCAAAACCTACGCACCGGTAACGGTTTCAAACTTTCCCGATTACACTAAAAAAGTTACTCTGGGCTTAAAAAAGGGAGACCTACTTTACGACACGGTATCTTACACCGAAACCTCCATCCCTTTCCACCATTCGCTTTCGCTAAACGGCAGCAACAATTACATCGAAACAACGCAGCAAATTGAAGCTCCCGAAGAATTTACCATTATGTTTTGGATGAAGACAACTTCAAGCGCGGGAGGAAAACTGGTTTCGTTTAGCGATAAAAAAAATGGTACTAATGTTACCCAACATGACCGGGATTTATACATTGAGGCCGATGGCACGCTCAGGTTTAAAATCCAATCCACCGACAAAGATATTACTTTGTATGGGCTAAACATCAACAATGACGGCGTATGGCACCACATTGCTGTTTCGGCGGGTAACAACACCAGCACTTTGCTGTATGTGGATGGAAGTATGTTGGACGATGAATACATATCTGACCCCGTCAACTTTGACGGCTACTGGATATTTGGAAAAAACTGCACTTCCAAGGGTGATGAACCCGAAAATATAGCCGAATATTTTCAAGGCACGCTATCTGAAATCAGCATTTTTAACCGCGCTCTCGATTATGATGAAATAAACGCTTTACGTTTTAAGAGTGAAATACAGCAAGATCAAAGCCTCTATTATAAATTAAATGAAGGAACGGGTCATGCCATTTTTGATTTTGCCGGAACTAACATTGCCACGGTTAAAGGCAGCACACCCGTTTGGACTTTAACAAAGGATCTCTTGTTTGTTAACTGGAATAAAAAAGTCCAAAATCATGACCCGGGAACCTATACGCTATTTGCCAAAGTTGTTTATCCTGAAGCCCCGCAAGGCGGTGCTGAATATTTACTTGGTAATTTTCTGGTAAAAGACCCATACCCGGGAACAACTTTTAACTTCGGCTTAACGCTTGGCCAGGGATACTTTAGCGAAGGGATCGCTCTGATAAATGAATTATCAATCCACTCAGATACAAGCTACGTCGGGAATGCGTTCTGGGATAGCGATTTTATTGGGTATAAATTTTTCACTGCCGATCATGAACTCATTGGTGAGAATTATCAATACTACACCACCACTCCGGCAGATGCACTTTTTACCATCGACATGGGCGATGCACCCCAGGGAAGCTACCTGAGCATTGAATCAGGATACAGAGAAGATAACAGTGAAATGAATACCTTCCATAGTGCTGCCATTCCGATATATATTCATCCATTAATTCCACCAAAAGTAAAATGTAATCCCGGGCCGTTTACCCAGGCCATTGCGCCGGGAACCATGCAGCACAATAATACCTTTACTATTACCATGGAACCTTTTACCGATTTAAATAAAATACTATTGGTTTTTACCGACAAGGACAATAATCAAATTGGAACTACAGAGGCCGAAAAAGTTACGGACACACTTTGGACTGCCACATACGATATGGCACAATTGTCGCCGCCGGTTAGCTATCTTAAATACGAATATTATCTCGGCACCAATCCGCACCCTGCTGCCATCGAAGGACCCACATCCATTAGCATTCAACGCACACGACCGCGCTGGTTCGATTTTGTTGCAGATACAGATTTTACAGATGTACAAGAATCAGGCGATCAGGTTACATTTAATGTTTCCACACCCTTTCAAAAAGACTGGCTTATTAATAATTATGTTGGTGTTGAAATTCCTGACTATGTGCCTATGGTTGGCGGTATGCAGAGCAAAATGGAAAGCCCGAAAGTAAAAGCCGCACTTGCCTATTACATCTCCGACAATTCGCTGCAACTAACCGGCGATCCTGAATTTTACCAGTCGTACATTCCTTTGGGTTTTGGAAGTACCGATCTTATTCGTTTGAGCTATAACAATTCGCAAAACAATTCTTACTATTTGGATGCAGACAATAACCTTGTCATCATCCAAAACCATTTTGAGGGAGGGGGAGTAGTAACTGACTTTCTTGTTTTTGATGATGTGGTTGAAAGAATAGCTAGTATATTTGATAAAGTAGAATCGGTGGAACCCCTGGCCAATATCATAAAGCCCACCTTTAGTTTTTCGGCCAGTGTTCAGTTTGAGTATGCCTGCCGCCAGCGTATGATTATGGATACCATTTACGGGAAATGGGGTTCTTATGGCGATTTGCATATCGATGCAAATCCGGAGCATACCGAAGCCTACGAAAAAAGTGCTTCCTACCATTTTTATTCGGGTGCCTTTGGCGTGGAGTTTAGTATTGGCGCAGAGCTTTTAGATGGCTTACTTTCCGGAAATTTTGGTATAGATGGGCGCGTAGCACTGGGTTACGGTCATTCATACATTACCATACCCTCAACTGATACCCGGCCTTTGAAGTCAGCAGCTTTCCAAATTTATGGCCGCTTTTATATAGATGCTTTATGGGGCTGGTACGAGAAAAATGTGTGGGGACCAAAGATGTTCTATTCTCACAACTTTTGGGGCGACGATCTTTCGGAGTGCTTCCCCCCGATTGATGGAAAAGACTTATTCGAGAACCCGCTCGAAACCTACGACTATCAGGATCTAACTACAAAAGTTTCGCCGGTAAGCTGGTTTACCAAAATGAATCAGCCCGTGCCTTACCCCGCCATCGCCCAATCGAGCGACAAAACAGTTTTTACCTGGATAGAGCGTGGAACCGAATATGGGCAACGCAGCACCAAAATTTCATATCTAAAAAATGATGTGCAAAAATTCAGTGCGCCGGAAATTATCGAAATCAACAACCATGCGCTACACAATCCGGTTTCGGAAAGCATCGACGAAAACCTGCTTTTGCTAACCTGGTCGCAATCGCGCCACGATGCCAAATCATTCAGGAATTTAAAAACTGACACGCCCCTCGGAGCTTTCGCCAGCTCATTGGATATTTGGTTTGCCATTTATGATATGGAGGCAAATACCACTTTGCAGATCCAAGCCATCGAGGATGACTTCTCGGGAAAAGCCACCGGACGGGCAGAAGCCAATCCAAAAATTGCTGTGATTTCGGAAACCCTTGCCATAATTTCCTGGCAGGTTTCGGATCTGCAAAACGATGAAGCCGCCATCTGGTATATTACTTTAGAAAAACAAGCCAACACATGGACTGCCTCGGAGCCACAGATAATTTTCCAGTCACCGGAAGCCAAAGCACAAATTCAACTATCTGCAATTACCGAAGGCAAAGCCATGCTCACCTGGATACAACTTTCGGAAGAACCGGCCACAGATAAAAAACTGATGTATAGTTTGTATAATGAAAACACGTGGTCAACGCCCGCTGAAATGCTGGATTTTGCCGAAACCGAATATCCCAACTTTTATGATATGGAATTTAAAAATGAAAAGGGATTGATTGTGATTTCGAGTTATGAAAACGAAAATAACCGTTTGCCCTACGAAAAATTGACCCGCCTCGACTGGGACAACAATTCGGTAAGCTGGGATGAAAAATCAAAGGCTTTGCTGCTCATCGATTCGCTTCATCACCTTCAATATCCCACCATTGCAATAAACAATGCGGGGATTGCTACCATTGCTTTTAAAGCTGAAAAAATCGCTCAAAAAGACACCCTTTCGGCAATAAGCAGGATTGATATTTTATCGGGCCCGCTATCCGAAACACCCGCTTTGTGGAGCTACATCCCGGGCAGCGCGTATGTGTGCGACACCAACAACCAGCTTAAGGATATTGCACTTTCGTATCTTAACCAGGATACCCTGATGCTTCTAAGTAACGAATTTCCGATGGCTGCCACCAACACAAGATTCCAGCCACTTAATGGTGTAATGTTTGGCGATCCTTACATGAATTTAGTCCTAAGAAGTTTTGCCATCGATGAAAATGGAAATATTGAAGATGTTGATGAAAACGGATATTTTGTAGGCATAGATGAGCCTATAAGTAATGCCGATGAAAACAATGGTATAAGATGTTACCCCAACCCATGCAGGGAACTTACCATGATAAGTTTCGATGTTGAAGATTTATCGTTGGTAAAACTCGAACTGTTTGATATAAATGGCAAGCACATCACAAGCTTGATAAACAAGGAATTTTCGGCTGGCACATACCAGCTTGAATTGAATACCAGCCTGCTACCACCGGGAATTTACAACGGTGTGCTTACACAGAATCAACAAACATCAAGCATCAAAATTATTGTAAACCGGTAAAGCTCCTTTAATATGAAAGCATCCACTACCATAACAATTCTAACCTGTCTGTTCACTGCAATTTTATTAAACCTGGCTGGGATCAAGCCCATTTTTGCGCAAGGCAAAGATGATGTCCATATCACCGAAAACACCACGTGGTCGGGCAATGTTAATGTTTCGGCCGACACCTATATTGATGAAGGCGTTACCCTGACGATTAACCCTGGCAGCACGATAACTTTTACAGGATTTTATAGCCTTGGCGTTGTTGGAACCATTCTGGCGGAAGGCACTCAGACAGATTCCATTCATTTCGCTCCTTCCAACATATCTACTGGTTGGAATCGGATTCTGTTTATATTTACATCATCAGCATCCGACAGTTCAAAGTTTAGCCATTGCTCATTCAAATACAGTAAAGCCCTCGACGACAGCTACCTTGGCGGGGAAGCCGGAGGAGCCATGTATTTAAACTATTTTGGGAAAATCAGCATACAAAACTGTTTATTTAAAAACAATTATGCACTCACCCTGGGAGGGGCTATATATTGCAATTATTCCAGCCCGCTTATAGTTAATAATATTTTTGATAATAATTCTGCCGATATCGATGCCGGTGCCATTGAGTTTAATTATTCCCACCCAAAAATTATTGGGAATCTCTTTATTAATAATCAAACCATCGGGCTTGGCGGTGCCTGTGATTTTGCCTATTCCAGCCCGCATTTTACTAACAACACCTTTGCTGATAACCACGCAGGATACTGGGGTGGTGCGGTGTGCATAGATATCGACAGTGAACCGGTTTTTACAAATTGCATTTTTTACAACAATTCGGCGGATGAAGGCGGTGATGAGGTAGCAATTACAAACACAGGCTCCCCTGATTTTTATTACTGCCTGGTTAGTGGCGGTACAGCTGCTTTTGGTGGTGATGGGGCTGCCGGATATAGCGGGAATTATGAAAATAACATAGATGGGGACCCGGCATTTCAGGGCAGTGGCAACGAAGCTTACAATATCTCGGTAAGTTCGCCTTGTCTAAATACCGGCAATCCCGACCTGAGCGGATTAAACCTGCCCGCACTCGACCTTGCCGGCCATCCGCGTGTAGCTGAGGGATGCCTTGAGCGCATCGACATGGGTGCTTACGAAAACCAAAGCCAGGCCACAACTTCTATTGCGGGAAACATAAGCCATGATGCCCAGTGGTGTGCAGATACGGTAAGAATAACCGGAGATCTTACCGTAAACGATGGCGTAACACTTACCATCGAAAAAGGAACCGTTGTATATATTGCAGGAGCTTTCTGCATAGATATAAAAGGTTGTCTCAAAGCTATTGGCGATGTAAGCGACAGTATTGCCTTTACTACTGAAAATATTTGGCCCTATTGGTTTTGGGGTGGAATGAAGTTTCACAATCTCGAAGCTGGAAATGACTCATCAATAATCAGCTATTGTCGGTTTAATTTAAGCAGCCCTGGTAACTATACTGGCGGTGCCATCAGCATCGACACCTGGGATAAGATCGAAATTTCCAATAGCAGCTTTTTTGATAACAACGCACAACACGGAGGTGCTTTGGCTATTAGCAACGCTTCCATAACATTAAACAATTGCCTGATAAGCAACAACAGCAGTTATGTAGGTGCAGGGATATACGCCAACAATTCCACTCTTAAGATACTCGATTGCACAATAAGTGGCAACAAAGCGGAAAACGGAAATTGCAATAATTCATCGGCCTCAGATGGCGGTGGCATTTATATAAAAAATTGCACCAGCACTATCACCAACTGCAATTTAGCCAACAATAAGGCCGATTGCAATGGCGGAGGAATTTATTGTGATGGCCAAAACCTACAACTGCAAAACAGCAATCTAAACCACAATCATGCTTCGATGGGTGGAGGCATTTATCTGAGCGAAACCAGCGGAGAAATTGCCGGAAATGACATCAGCCATAATACAGGAGACGAAGCAGGTGGAATGGCAGTTTCGGGCGGATCGCTCACCATTTCAAAAAATCGCATCACCAACAACTACGCGTCTTACGAAGCCGCCATGTACCTCAGCAACTGCAATCCGAATATCATCAACAATCTCATTGCCAACAACCACGCTGGTACAGCAGGCGGAGGCATCACATTTCACCAGGCCTCACCCTTGTTTCTCAACAATACTATTTGCGATAATCATGCAGATAATTATGCCGGATGCCTGCATTTTGGCAGCAACAGCAATTCGTCGCCGGAGTTCAGAAACTGCATTATTTATGGAAACTACGTTACTTATTACGATGGCGATAATGTTTTCATGTACGATGACTCCGGCCAGCCCAATTTCTATTATTGCGATCTGGAAGGTGGTACCGCCGATTTTGGTGGGTATTTTAATAACTACACCGGTGATTTCGAAGACAATCTTAACAGCGACCCAGTTTTCAAAAATTCGGGAGAATACCCTTATCAGCTTCAGCAACACTCGCCTTGTATAAATTCTGCCGATGCCGCTACCGATACTATTTCGGCAGGCACACTCGATTTGGCCAATAATCCAAGAGTTCAAAACGGACGCATCGACATGGGTTGCTACGAAAATGAAAGTTTTTCGGATGCCTTCCCGGGAGAAGCCATCCATTTTACCGAAACGGACGATTTAATTGTTTTGGAAAATGAAAGCCGCTTTGATTTTACGGAATCCTTCACTGTTGAATTTTGGATAAATTGTGATGAGATGGCCACCGACAATCACGTGATTTTGAAAAAGGGCGATGCCTGGGCAATGCAGCTTTTTTACAACGAAGCCATTTCCATCCTCGAGTTTTCGGTTAATTCCGGAGGAGTTTTCGGGGACTACCAAACCACCGGGACTGCGCTATTAAAAAAATGGAATCACGTGGCAGGGGTTTGCACCAAAAAAGAAGCCGGGGGATTTGACATAAGCGTTTATTTAAATGGTATTCAGGGAACACAGGATAACGTAGGCTCACTTACACACAATAATTCACCGCTTACAATAGGTAATGATTTTTTGGGTAAAATTGATGAACTGAGAATCTGGAACAAGGCACTCTCAGCGCAGGAAATACGTGAACAAATGCATTTGATCATCCCTCCCGAAAAGGATAGCCTGGTCACTTATCTGCAATTTAATCAAAACTACGATGGAAGACTAATCGACATTGCAGGCGGTAATAACGGGACACTCCACAACATGGATTTGCAAGCTAATTTTACAAGCTCAACTGTTCCGGCTGCTCAGGGAACAAGCAACACGCAGTTGGTGAATACTATCGGCGAGGTCGTTTTTTTGGGCACCGGGCTGAGTATGGATTTTACAGATAAATATGATGAAGATGAAATTGTGGTGTCCCGACTTGACACAACACCAAACCTTAGCCCCAGCCTTTTGGATGCGCAGTACTGGATCATCGAAAGGTATGGTACGGGATCATTCAATGCAAACATTACATTAAGATTAAGCGAAGACATCACTACCGAAGATGAGTCTTCTCCGGCAATGCTAAAACTTTCTACACGCAGTGTAAACTCAGACAATCACTGGTCGTATGCTACTGATGCCAGCAGTGCTGATGCTGCAAACAACACCACAACATTTAACAACATAAGTCATTACGGACAAATAGCCGTTTGCAGACGAGTAAGCCCGGATCAGACGGCAGGAAATGCTTTAGCTTTTGATGGTGATCTTGATTATGTAAATGGAAGCGGAATCACAGCCACGCTCGTTGCTTTTACCATCGAAGCCTGGGTGTACCACAATTCCCTTCCACAGGAAGTACAGCGTTACATTTCGATCGCACCGGATATGGCTGTTTTAAGATTTGATGGAAGTACCTATGGAGGAAGTGACGAACTGCACTTTTATCTTAAAGATGCAGAAGGAACCCATCATGGCATCAGGGCAAACAATGTGCTAACGACTGATGTTTGGCAACATGTAGCAGGAACTTTTGATGGGACGGTAATGAACTTGTACTACAACGGGGAACTGGTTCAAACCAAATCAGTGGAAAAGGAATTGAACGTCCCGGATGGAAATTTTACTTTGAGCCATATTAGCGAAACCCTGGATGGCCAAATGGATGAAGTGCGTATTTGGAATTATGCCCGCGATAACGATGAAATCAGAATCGATATGTACCGAACATTACCCTCATCCACAGACCAGGGGCTGGTTGCTTACTGGCAGTTTAACGAAAGTTCAGGAACAGAATTGTCCGATATTACAAGGATAAATACCGGTACACTGCAACACATGAACAACAGCGACTGGATTGCTTCAACAGCCCCGGTTCCTTATCAAAGTGCAGCAGATGGAAACTGGAGCAGCACTGGCACATGGAATGCAGGCCAGGATGTTCCTGAAAAAGATTGGGCAAGGGTGCAAATTAACAACAATGTTATTTTGGATCAGGCAGAAATATTGGTTGATTTAAGTATCGAAAGCAGTGCATCATTAAGTATTTCTTCCAATTCCAGCTTAACAGTTACGGGCAATCTAAATAATCAAAATGGAACTGCAGGATTAATACTTAAATCGGATGCTGGTGCAACTGCATCACTGATTCATGAAACTACGGGTGTGGCTGGCACTGCCGAGCGTTTCATCCCACAATATGTGGGTGCAGCCGGCTGGCACGACCTTTCTTCACCGGTTGCGGCACAGGCTATTCGTCCAGGGTTTGTCCCTAACGAAAACCCCATTCCCGGAAGCAACGACTTTTATAAATATGATGAGCATACTGATTATTGGATAAATACAAAGGATGAAGACGGAAACTGGAATACAAACTTTGAAGATGATTTTGTGGTAGGTCGTGGGTATAATGTTGCTTACGCTAATGATGAAACAAAATCCTTTTCCGGCGAATTGAATGTGGGTGATTTTACTTTTGATGAAACAACAACTCCGGCCATCACTTACACAGCCGATGGTGGCATTGGTTGGAACCTGATGGGCAACCCCTACCCTTCCAGTTTGGATTGGAATCTTTGCACTAAAGAAAATATTGATGCTGCGGTTTATGCTTATGATGGTGATGCCGGGCAATACAAAACCTGGAGTGCCGGAATTGGAAATCTAACCGATGGCATCATCCCACCCATGAATGGCTTTTTTATTAAAGCCTCCGCCAATCCTGAGTTAACCATTCCAAATTCTGCAAGGGTGCATACATCAGCAAATTTCTATAAAGAAAAAAACTATGTTGAAGATTTGCTGGTGATAGAAGTGGAAGGAAATGGTTTCTCCGACAAAACTTTCATCCATTTTAATGCGTATGCCTCCAATGAATTTGACAGTGATTTCGATGCCTACAAACTTTCAGGTATTTCCGAAGCTCCACAGCTTTACACCAAAGCCGGAGATTCCAAACTCAGCATTAATGTTTTGCCCTACACCAGCGAAGAAATCGCAATTCCGCTTTGTTTAAAAGTTGGTAATGAAACGGAGTACATAATCTCGGTAAACGAAAATACCTTTTGGGAAACCGTGGATATTTCGTTGAAGGATTTGGAAACAGGAATTCTTTACGATTTGCGAACAATTACACAATTAACAATTAACCAATCCACAACCAATCCAGACCGCTTCCTGCTCCTCATCAACGGTGCCACCGACATCGAAGAAACCACTCCTGATAACGGCATTCAAATTTACAGCTATGGAGATCAGATTTTCATTAAAACTGAAGACCCGGGTGATGTGCAGGTTGCAGTTTATAATTTGTTGGGGCAAAATGTTCTTTCACAAACTCTGACAGGGTTTGAAACCCTGTCAGAGTTTACGACAGCCAAACCGGGATTCTACCTTGTGGTGGTACAAACTGGTGAAGCAATTAAAACAAAGAAGGTTTTTATTAAATGAGTTGGCGTTTCTTGACGTTTCTTTGTCCGCCAAACGGCGGACGAAAGAAAGTCAGGTCAGCGCATAACTTTCCATCGTCCGCTTTTTTGCGGTCATGGAAACGTTAAATGATATATTGCAAGTCACCCCGTGAATCCTCTCCAGGCATAACGCATAATCTTAGACTACACACAACTGCCAAAGTTCTTTTCAGGTGACGTTGTCCAAGGACGAAAGACAGTCAGGAACTCCTTCCGGTGTAACTTTCCATCGTCCGACGAAGGAGGACATAGAAACGTTAAAAAAATTGACCACCTGAAAGTCAGGGTTTCACTCCAAGTGAAATCCTGACTAAGCACAAGTTTTCCGCCAGGGTTGCTATCCCCTCACTGCGTTCGGGGCTGCGAACCCTTGCACCTGGGTTCGCAGCCCCGAAGGGGATTGCAACCCTGAAAAGCAGGAAAGGCAACCTGTGAATACCCCCCAGGCACAAAGCATGTTTTTAGGCATTGCACAACTGCCGGGGGTAATTCACGGGGCGACAAAAAAAATTGGCTTGTTTGCCTGATTTAGCTGCTTTTTCAATCTTAAAAGATACATTTGCTGACGAAAGCACGGAGGAATACAATCCTAAATTCATACAATGAAGAAGCTCCTATTCATTTTATTTTTCTTTCCCATTATTGGATTTACCCAAATCAGTCAAAATGTTGACAGCCTTTTACAAGTTTTGGAAACATCAGATGACACGCTTAGAATTGATGTGTTGACCACCCTTGCATTTTTGCATAATGATACGGCCTTCGATAAAACTATAGAATATGCAAGCCTGGCAAATAATTTATCAGTAGAACTGGGAGATAAACCAAGAGAAGCCCTTGCATTAAAGTTTATTGGTTTCGGATTCTTAAATAAATGTGATTATTCACGAGCATTGCAATATTTTGAAAAATCGCTTACCATACAGGAATCTTTAAAAAATAAATCAGAAATTATAATCCTGCTAAATGTAATTGGAACTTCGACTAAAGAAATGGGGGACTATAAAACGGGCATCGAATTTCTAATTCGGGCAGCCCGCCAACAAACCGAAGTAAATGATACGCTTGGGTCGGCCATGTCGTATTCAAATATTGGAAACATATATCTGGAAATGAATGATTACCCAAAGGCACTTGAGTTTTACACCAAATGTTACAACATAGTTTTGCAATTGGGCCATCAATATGGAATTGGTTTAACCTTAATGAATATGGGGATGGTTCAAAAAAACCTGAAGGAGTACGAAAAATCAAGTGGCAGTTATGAAGCTGCTATCGAAATATTCTCCAACATTCAGGCATTATACCCGCTGGCAGCAACGTACGGGAATTACAGCGAGCTACTCAGCAATCAGGGCAACTATTCCGAAGCACTCAAACTATTGGATAAATCGACAAGTTTATTAGAACAACTCAATGATGAATCGCAAACTGTAGAAGCCCTTTTGATGTATGGGCGGATTTATACTAAAATGGGGGAATACAAAACAGCCATTGAGTATTTTGAAAAATCAGTGCTTTTTGCAAAGAAGAACAATCAGAAAACCAAATTGAAGGATGCCTACGAAGGATTGGCCACAGCCTGGACTGCACTTTACAACTTTAAAAAAGCCCTCACTTTTACTACTTTATTTCATCAGCTTAAAGATTCGCTGGTAAATATTGAAACAAGTAAGCAGATTTCGGAAATTCAAACCAAGTACGAAACTGAAAAAAAAGAAAAGGAAAATACCATCCTGAAAAAGGAAAATGAAATTGCAACAATGCAGTTAAACGACAAGAACAAAACCATTTTCAACCTCATCTTAGCCGTGGCTCTTTTTGCTGTTTTTATCGGTATCATCCTTATTCAATACAACAAAAAACAAAAAGCATACAGACATCTGGTTAGGCAAAACCTCCTCCTGGTCAATGCTGAAGTTGAGTTTTCCCTGCGCGATGATATCCCAAAGCCAAAAACAGAAGTGCTACAAAGCGATGAAAATACCAATAACAACGAATCAGATTTAATTGGCAAGATAGAAACCCTGATGCTGGAAGAAAAGCCATTCCTGTTTAGCGGAATTACTTTGGATGAAATTTGCCTGAAATTAAGCACCAACCGCACTTATCTTTCCCATATTATAAATTCCCACTACGAAAAGAACTTCAACGAATTTATTAACGACTACAGAATTAAAGTTGCCAGGCAACTATTGGCCGATCCCGAAAAAAACCATTTTTCGATTGAAGGCATTGGGCAAATGGCAGGATTTAATTCCAGTTCAACATTCTTTAGCTACTTTAAAAAGGCCACAGGCATTACCCCTTCCTACTTCCGCAACTCGGTAAAAGACATTAAACATGCTACAAATTAGTGCCCTGGCAAACAGTTAAGCGGGTTATTTACGATTTCGCAGTACTTTTTACCATTTCAGATACCTATAACTTGTATCGCCTCTGCTTATCACATAGCTTTGTTGCTGCTATGATGAATCTATGTATAAATATCTCAGGCAACCTGGGAAACGACTTTTTATATTACATCAGGCAGATTTCACACATCTACCGGATTAATGGCGAAGTAAAAAATTTAGGGAACGGCTGTATCCAGATTTATGCAGAAGGAACCAAGCCCAATCTTGATAAATTATTGGAATTCTGCATACACGGTCTCTTTTGCAAAAGAATCAAGGAAACCAACATTATCGAAAATGAAATTAGAAATTATAAACGTTTTACAATAATTAACTGAAATGAAACAAACAACAAGAATTATTATCGCTATTGCAATGCCTTTTATGGTGCTGGTGCTGAATGTGAATATGTTTGCCCAACCCTTAGCCAACTACCTTGAGTTTGATGGTGTAAACGATTATGTAAACCTGGGAAATTCTAATGTATTGAAGCCCACCGCTGCTTTAACCCTCGAAGTATGGATCTTTAATGACAACTGGGCTACTTTAGATGATGCCCGGTTTATTAACAACACACAAGGCGGCGGTTATAGCCTTGGGGCTAAGGACGGGATGATTGAGGGTGTCGTTCGCATGAATGACGAATATCAAAAAGTCCTTACAAGTGTAGACAATTTGAGTGTAGGTTGGCATCATTTTGCCTTAACCTGCGACGGATATTTCGTAAAAATTTACGTCGATCGCGCAATAAGAAATACAGTTTCTGCCGGAGCAGACTATCCAATCCAATACTCCAGTGATAATTGCACATTTCTCGGAGCTAAGGCCGGTTCTGAATGTAGTCCTGAGGGAGAATATTTTAATGGCTTTATGGATGATGTTCGAATCTGGAGTAAAGCAAAGGTACAGCAAGAGATCATCGACAATTTGTACCTTGAGTTGACTGGTAACGAATCGGGTTTAGTTGGCTATTGGAAACTAAACGAAATATCAGGAACTATTGCCAACGATGAAACATCAAACGAAAATGATGGCTCATTAATAAATATGCCCTCTAATCCTTGGGGGCAGCTTATGGAAGAAACTTCCATTTCTTTAACTGGAGTAAGCTATAGTTCAACCGCATGGGGTGATTATGACAATGATGGTGATTTGGATATTCTATTAACAGGATGGGATGGTTCTTCACCAATAACCAAAATATATCAAAATAATGGATCCGGGGATTATGGGTTTACTGAACAAACCTCAATAGATAATTTACCTGGAGTACAAAAGGGCTCAGTAGTTTGGGGTGACTACGATAATGATGGAAATTTAGATATTCTTTTAACAGGCGAGACTGATTCGAATGTAATTTCTAAAGTATATAAGAATAACGGTAATAATACCTTTACAGAAATGACCAACATTTCGCTTTGGGGAGTTAATGAGAGTTCAGTTGCCTGGGGAGATTATAATAATGATGGTGATTTGGATATACTGTTAACTGGAGCGGCAAACCCATGGTTTACATCCAGAATTTACAAAAACAACGGCGACAATACTTTTACCGAACAAAACAGCATTTCTTTAACGGATGTTAGAAAGAGTGCAGTAGCCTGGGGTGATTATGATAATGATCGCGATTTGGATTTCATTTTATCGGGTGATGGTCTTACAGAATTATATACAAACAACGGAGATGGAACATTTAATCGTAAGAATGCTTTCCTTGGCTATGACAATAGTTCAGTTGCCTGGGGGGATTATAACAACGACGGGCTTCTTGATGTAGTAATATCCGGACAGCCTTATTCGTGGCCCTGGAAAACCAGAGTATATAAAAACCGTGGCAACGGGATATTTATCCATCAAAGTGATATTGATATACCAGCTGCTGTTGATGGCTCAATAGCCTGGGGTGATTATAATAATGATGGAAATCTGGATATCTTGTTTACCTGTCTAGGAGGATATGTTTCAAAGATATTTAAGAATAATGGGGACAACGGTTTTGTTGAACAGTCGGGTATTTCTTTATTGGGTGTGATTAATAGTTCTGGAGTATGGGGCGACTATGACAACGATGGTGACTTAGATGTTCTGATAACTGGCAATGGATTTTCAAAAATATACAAAAATAATTATCCTAAAAGTAACGCTACTCCCAACGCTCCGACCAATTTAAGCAGTCCGGCGGTAATTAAAGGTTCAGATGCTATTTTAAGTTGGGATGCTGCCACAGATAACGAAACACCCTCTGCAGGGCTAAGTTACAATATACGTATTGGAACCACACCAGGGGCTAGTGATATTATGGATCCTATGTCAATCAGCAGTACAGGTTTTCGGAAAATTCCAGTACTTGGCAATGTTAATCTTAACACTCGTTGGAGTATTAAAGATTTACCCATCGGAACTTATTACTGGAGCGTTCAAGCCATTGATGCTGCATTCGCGGGTTCAGAATTTAGCCCGGAGGAGAGTTTTAATGTTTATGCTCAATTTGAAGAAACTTCCTTAGAATTTACAGGAGTTGACTACAGCTCACAAGCCTGGGGCGATTATGACAATGATGGCGATTTGGACATCCTACTCACTGGAAATGTTATTTCTAATCAGCCACAATCAATAATTTATAAAAACAATGGCGATCAAACTTTTACCGAACAAAGCTCGATTACGTTAACCGATGTTTCAGAAGGCTCATCCGCCTGGGGCGATTACGATAATGATGGCGATTTGGACATCCTACTCACTGGAAATGTTATTTCTAATCAGCCACAATCAATAATTTATAAAAACAATGGCGATCAAACTTTTACCGAACAAAGCGAAATTTCATTAACGAATGTTTATAATAGCTCCGTAGCCTGGGGTGATTATGACAATGATGGACTTTTAGATATTTTGTTAACTGGGTGGATTGGCACATCAGGGGTTTCAAAAATTTACAGGAATAATGGCCCTTCGGCAAACTCAGGGTGGACATTTACAGAACAAAACTCAATTTCTTTAACGGCTGTTTGGCGCAGTTCAGTTGCCTGGGGCGATTATGATAACGATGGCGATTATGATATTTTACTAACAGGTTATGATGGTTCATCAGCCATTTCAAAAATATACAGCAACAATGGCCCCGGAAATCCGGGATTTACAGAAGAGTCCTCAATTAACTTAACCGGTATTCAAAGAGGCTCAGCCGCCTGGGGCGATTATGATAACGACGGGTATCTGGATATACTTCTAACCGGGGAAGCCAGCACTGGAAATATTTCAAAAATATTCAAAAATAATGGCTCTTCCACAGGCTCAGGTTGGAGTTTTACAGCACTCAGCGGCACGCCATTCGTTGGTGTAGGTGAGAGCGCGGCAGCCTGGGGCGATTATAACAATGATGGGTATCTGGATATTCTTTTAACGGGAAAAGATAATACAAACACCAGGGTTTCTAAATTATATAAAAACAATACCACTGGTGGTTTTGTCGAGCATTTAGGGCTTCCATTTATTGCCCTTAACATGGGATCGGTGGACTGGGGCGATTACGATAATGACGGGGATTTGGATATTTTCTTAAGCGGATGGACCGGAGGACCAGTAATTTCTAAGCTATATGAAAATAAGAATACTATAAGCAATACGCCTCCCTCTGCCCCGGCAAATTTAACAGGCATTGCAGGCACTATTGGATCAAATGCTGTTTTGAGTTGGGATGCTGCCAGCGATAACGAAACACCTTCCGCTGGACTAAGCTACAATTTACGTGTTGGAACTACTCCGGGATCTGGCGATATTATAGGGTCAATGGCCAATACAAACTCTGGTTTCAGGGAAATTCCTGCACGTGGAAATATGGAACATAACATAAGCCGAACCATAAAAAACTTAGCTATTGGTGCTTATTATTGGAGCGTGCAAACCATCGATCACTGCTTTTCCGGCTCAGCCTTTGCCACGGAAGCATCTTTTAATATTAGCGGAATACCTGATGCCTTTTTAGGTAATGCGCTCGATTTTAACGGAACAGATAATTTTGTTAATTGTGGCACTTCCCCACAAATTACAGCCAATAATCCGAGAACTATTGAAGCCTGGGCTTATGTCGAAGATTTCAATGGAGCTGGTATTTTCCAGGCAGGTAAACCCGGTGCTGACCGGGAAGATTTCTCACTCAGGACTTTGTACGCAGATGATGAGTGGCGGATTCAATTGTGGGGATCAGATGATTTTGATATGACACTTTTGGGGAGTAAAAATTCCTGGCATCACTACGCCCTAACTTATGATGGTGCCAGCGTGAAGTTATATTTTGATGGTGAGCTAAAAGCCTGGGTTGATGTTGTTTTGGAAACGGAAACAAATGACGTGTTTTTTGGCCGGTGGCGTGATTATTATTTATTAGGTAAAATTGATGAACTTAGTATTTGGAATCATGCAAGAACCCAAACAGAACTTAGGGAAAATATGCACAGGACCTTAAGCCAGGACGAAACGGGTTTGATCGGATATTGGCAATTCAACCAAAGCTCTGGCACAATAGCTGCCGATAAATGGTTGGGCAACAATGGCACTTTAAACAATGCAACAGATGATGATTGGGTAGCATCCGGTGCATTATGGAAACGATGGGAAGCCGGTGCAAAAGATAATGTTTGGGGCACGGCTGCAAACTGGAGCACTACATTTAGCCCACCCACTTCTAACGATATGGTACTGATACAATCCGGCGGCACACAACCAACAATTTTAAATGAACCCGAAACCCCGGCACTCTGTGATAAACTCAAAATTGAAAGCACGGCAACCCTTACCCTTAGCGCGGGAAAAGCATTGACGGTTTTGGACAGCATTTACAACGAAGCAGGCACATCGGGCCTTGTCCTCAAATCAAATGAATCGGGCACTGCATCGCTCATCCACGAAAATGCTGAAGTAGAAGCCACCGTTGAACGCTACATTCCACAATATGTGGGTGCAGCCGGCTGGCACGACCTTTCTTCACCGGTTGCGGCACAGGCTATTCGTCCGGGTTTTGTCCCGAACGAAAACCCTATTCCCGGAAGCAACGACTTTTATAAATATGATGAGCTTACTGATTATTGGATCAACACAAAGGACAATTCCGGAAACTGGAATACAAACTTTGAAGATGATTTTGTGGTAGGTCGTGGGTATAATGTTGCTTACGCTAATGATGAAACAAAATCCTTTTCCGGCGAATTGAATGTGGGTGATTTTACTTTTGATGAAACAACAAGTCCGGCCATAACCTACACAGCCGATGGTGGCAATGGCTGGAATTTGATGGGAAATCCCTACCCATCAGCCCTCGACTGGGATCAATGTACCAAAGAAAATATCGATGGTGCTGTTTATACCTACGATGGTGATGCCGGGCAATACAAAACCTGGAGTGCCGGAATTGGAAATCTCACCGATGGCATCATCCCACCCATGAACGGATTTTTTATTAAAGCCTCCGCCAATCCCGAATTAACCATTCCAAATTCTTCAAGGGTGCATACCCTCACTAATTTTTATAAAGAAAAAAACTATGTTGAAGATTTGCTGGTGCTGAAAGTAGAGGGCAATGGTTTCTCTGATAAAACTTTTATTCATTTTAATGCGGATGCCTCCAATGATTTTGACAGTGATTTTGATGCTTACAAACTTTCAGGTATTTCGGAAGCTCCGCAGCTTTACACCAAAGCCGGAGATTCCAAACTCAGCATTAATGTACTTCCTTACACCAACGAAGAAATAGTAATTCCGCTTTGCCTGAAAGTTGGCAATGATGGCGAATACAAAATCTCGGTAAGCGAAAACACCTTTTGGGAAACCGTGGACATTTCGCTCAAAGATTTGGAAAGTGGGATTCTTTATGATTTGCGAACAATTAACCCGCCTTGCCGCCCGGGTGAGCCAATGCGCTGGCGAGGCAGGCAATTAACGATTAACCAATCCACGACCAATCCCGACCGCTTCCTGCTCCTCATCAACGGAGCCACCGCCATCCAAGAAACCAATTCGGATGACGGCATTGAGATTTATAGTTATGGAGATCAGATTTTCATTAAAACTGAAGACCCGGGTGATGTGCAGGTTGCGGTTTATAATTTGTTGGGGCAAAATGTTCTTTCACAAACTCTGACAGGGTTTGAAACCCTGTCAGAGTTTACGACAGCCAAACCGGGATTCTACCTTGTGGTGGTACAAACTAATGAAGCGATGAAAGTGAAGAAGGTTTTTGTCAAGTGATTTTACGTTTCTTTGTCCTACGGACGAAAGAAAGTCTGACAACTACACGGCTGCAACTTTCTATTCCCGAAACTTCGGGATAGAAACGTTAAAAAGAAAAAAATGACCACTTGTAAGTCAGGGCTTCACTTGAAGTGAAACCCTGACTACTCCCGAAGTGGAACCCTGACAAAGCGCAAGTCACCCCGTGAATCCTCTCCAGACCCAAAGCATAATCTTAAACTGCGCACTACTGCCGGGGGCAATTCACGGGGTGACTGGATCTCAAATTAGTTTTTTCTTATTCGGCTTGCGAATATTGTTTATTTTTGGGCTGAACATAAAATGAGCTATGAAATATGTACCAATCTTCCTGTTCCTGATTATTCATTGTACCCTAATTTCGCAACAATCAACAACCGACAGTCTTGAAAACCTACTGCCCGGTACTGAAGCTAAGGAAAAACTTGAACTTTTGCTGGCACTTGCAGAAGCCAACGAAAAGGTAAATGTTGAAAAAGCCATTCAGTATTGCCATCAGGCACTAAATCTTAGCGACAGCCTTCACGATAATTTTAGCAAGGCCAATGCGTACAGATTCCTGGGCCATAGTTTAACATTAAAAGGCCGGTACGAAGATGCCCTCAAATATACCAGGCAATCCCGGGATTTGTACAAAAATCTTAACGACGAGAAAAAATACATTTCAACAATAAACCAGATTGGGAACATCTATCAGAACAGTAATAATTATGAAATGGCATTAACATTTTATAATGAAGCACTGCAAGAATCCCTGGCACTACTCGAAACAGATCCGGATAATGACACCTTGCAAAAGAATGTATTGACCTTTAAAAATAACATCGGAATTATTTACATATTAAAGGAAGAATTTGATACAGCCCTGGATTATTATGAAAAGTTGCTTTCTGAAATTAACGAAACAGACCAAAATAATCGTATTGTCGTTTTAGGAAACCTGTCATATATTCACATCAACATGGATAATTATGATAAGGCCCTGGATTATAACAACAGAAAGTTGAAAATAAACCGGGAAACCGGTGATCGAAATAATGAAGCCCGTTCGGTAATGTATAACGGAAACATTAATTATTACAAGGGTGATATGAAAAGTGCCCTGAAAAATTATAAAGAAGCATATCAAATTAACCTGGAAGTGGGGAATAAAGTAACCGGGGCTCGCTGCGCCAATAACCTGGCTTCGGTTTATCAAAAAATTGGAGAATATGAGAATGCTGTTGATTATTTTCAAAAATCACTTTTACTAAAGGAAGAGTTGGGGGATAAAAAGGGTTTAGCAACAACTTATGGAAATATTGGCATTGTTTACAACGATTGGGGAAATCAGGAAAAAGCCCTGGAATACTACACCAAATCAATGGGCATCTATCTGGAAACCGGAAACAAATCAGGATTGGCCGGAATGCTGAATAACATTGGAAATGTTTTTATTGAATTGAACCAGGCAGATTCAGCATTAAAGTATTTTAACCAGGCCATTGTTTTATGCGATTCAACAGGCAACAGAAATATAAAAGTACATGCACTTGTTGGCATTGGGTCAGTGTATGCCGAACTAAATATGAAATATGATGAAGCAATACAATATTTTTTAGATGCTAAACTTCTTGCAGAGGAAATTAACTCAGGCTTCTGGGTAGCAAACTGTAAAGCACATTTGGGAAAAGTTTATTACGAAACAGGGAATTTCCCGAAGGCATTAAAAAACCTTGAAGAGGCATTTAATTATTCCCATGAAAACAACGCCCATGAACTGCTCAGCGAATCACACCTTTACCTGTCGAAGGTGTATGAAGCGATGGGATATCCAACAAAATCCTTAGCCCATTTTAAGGCCTATACCCAAATTAACGATAGCATATTTAATGCAGACAAGGCGCGTATTGTTTCAGAATTACAAACCAAATACGAAACGGAGAAAAAAGAAAAAGAAAACCTACACCTGAACAAGGAAAACGAAATACAGCACCTGAAGCTTGATAATCAGAGAACAATAATTTATTTGATGACAGCCGGAATTTTAGTTGCAGTAGCCCTGCTTTCGATGGTGTATGTCTTATATCGCAAGCGAACCATCGCATACAAAAACCTTGTAACAAAAAATCTGGAGCTGGCGCAATGCGATCGCAAAATTCTTGAATCCGGCGAAATTATCCCGCAATCATTGCAAAAAATGCGTGAAGCAAATACGGATGATTCTACAGAATTGAGCAAAGACATCGAGCTTATCGAAAAGCTCAACACCTATTTTGGTGAAGAAAAGCCCTACCTCTACAGCAACATAAATATCGAGGATGTTTCGGCACAAATTGGCAGCAACCGCACCTACCTTTCAAAAGCCATAAACAACGTCTTCAACAAAAGTTTCAACACCCTCATCAACGAATTCCGCATCAGGGCTGCCCGCCAGTTGATGACCAATAATAAATACGACCATATTTCGCTCGAAGGGATTGGGCAGATGGTAGGCTACAACTCCAGGACGGTTTTTTACAATAACTTCAAAAAAGTTACCGGGCTTACTCCTTCCTATTTCCGGGAATCGATTGGCACGTAGAGACGCACGGCCCCCGAAAAATCGGGGCAGGCTGTGCGTCTCTACATGCCAATTAACAAGGGGGCCGTGCGTCTCAACAAAAAAATAAATTGACGAATCATACCATGTATTGACGAATCATACCACCTATTATTTGGCTTTCGGCATGTCGCCACCCTACTTTTATCGGCGAAATGAAAAATCTCCAAATACACATCACCGGGAAAGTCCACAAAGTTGGATTCAGGTATTTTGTAAAACAAATGGCCGAAAGGCTGGAAATCTCAGGTTCGGTAAAATACTCCCCCGATCAGTCGGTAGTCATCGAAGCCTCCGGTGGCGAAAAATCCCTGGATCAATTTATCAGCTTCTGTCGGCTTGGCTGCATAGGTTCGCAGGTAGAAAATATCTCTCTATCGGAAGCGATCTTTCCCCAAAATCATTCTTTTGAGATCATCAATGAAAAGCAAGAAATTTCAGGAAACAAAAACATCAAAAATTTATAAAATGAAAACACACGTACTATTAACATTGGTTTTAGCTTTCGTAACAATGAGTGCATCGGTGATGTTTGCACAAGCCAACAGCTTTCCGAACACGGCTCTCGATTTTGACGGAGGCAACGATTACGTCTCAGTCCCGGCAAATGCTTCATTAAATACTCCTGAATTTACTGTGGAGTTTTGGGTCAGGGTGGATAACAACGGGGAATATGAGGGAATTATTGACAAAGGCAGGAATACCAACAAAAACTGGTATTTTCTTACACATGCCTTAGGATGTAATGGCGGGGTGTTTTTTGGAATTCGGGATGGAAGTGGGAAGGAAGAACTTAATTACTGCTGGCACGATCATCTTTGGCACCATGTAGCCGGAACGTATGATGGAACCACCATGAAACTGTTTGTTGATGGCGAATTTAAAAGTTCGAAAATTTTTTCGTATAGCCATTCGGAAAACGATATTGTAATAGGAGCACGAAGGGGGCCTTCCGATAACTTTGACGGCAAACTGGATGAAATACGCATCTGGGACTATGCCCGTAATAATGCTGAAATCCGACTTAACATGAATTTAACGCAGGCGTACAATGAAAGCGGCCTGCTGTCCTATTGGCAATTTAACGAAGGCTCAGGATCCACCGCTACAGATGTGGTGAACGGAAACAATGGCACCCTGCACAACATGAACAATGACGACTGGATCACTTCTACCATTCCCGTTGGAGAGGGAGCAAGTAATTCGCAAACCGTCAGCACTACCGGCATAGTTAATTTTACAGGAACAGGCTTTGAAATGAACGTTAGCTCGAAAACAGGAACCAATAATTTTGTTGCTACACGTATCGATACCCTTCCCAATGTTATTCCCGAAGTTGTAACTAAAGTTTACGATAGCCAATACTGGGTACTGAAGGAATATGGAAGTGGCTCCTTTACTTCCAACTTAACTTTTACCCTAAACGAAAACCTGATACAGGAAGAAGAAGACAACCCGGGATACCTCAAACTTTATTCCCGCACAAGCAACAGCTATGAGGAATGGACATTGTTTAAAACGGCCAGTAGTGTGGATGCAGCAAACAATACGGCAAGCTTTAACGGGGTAAGCAGTTTCAGCCAGTTCCTGGTTTGTTCTGAATTAAAAGAACCGGATAGTTTTCCCGGCCACGCGCTTGATTTTGATGGTTTAGACGATCAGGTAAACTGTGGCACAGGCCCGCAAATAACAGGAAATAACCCGCGAACAATAGAAGCCTGGGCGTATTGTGAAAGTTTCAATAAGGGGGGGATTTTCCAGGCAGGAACTACTGATTCTGATTTAAAAGATTTTTCATTTAGGACACAGGAAACGGATAACGAATGGCGGGTTCAATTGTATGGTGATGATATTGATGTTACATTGCCCGGAAGCAAAAATTCATGGCACCACTACTGCCTCACCTACGATGGTACAACTGTTAAGTTCTACTATGATGGCGTTTTAAAAGCATCTGGCGCAAGGGCTTTAAATACAGGAAGCAGTGATTTTTATATTGGTACATGGAATGAAGATTTTTTTGATGGGAAAATTGATGAAATCCGTAGTTGGGACAAGGCCCTTTCCTCTACCGAAATTCAGGAAAACATGTATCTGACTTTAAGCGGCTGGGAATCTGGTCTTTTGGCTTACTGGCAATTAAACGAGGGCTCGGGCATCACGACCCATGATGTTGTGAGCAGAAATAATGGCACCTTAAGCAACATGACCGATGAAGATTGGATCGATTCCACCATCCCCATTGGTGGCGGGGCAAGCGATTCGCAAACTGTCAGTGCTCCGGGCAATGTAACTTTTACAGGAACAGGCTGTGAAATGAATGTTAGCTCAAAAACAGGCACCGATGTTTTTGTCGCCTCACGTATCGATTTCTATCCCAATACTATCCCTGCTGGCATAAGCACTATTTTCGACAATCAATACTGGGTATTGGAGCAATATGGGAGTGGCATCTTTGAAACCAATATAACCTTTACCTTGAGCGAAGACCTGAATCAAGACGATGAAAACAACCCCGGCTACCTCAAGCTCTACACCCGCGAAAGCAATTCCACCGGTGCCTGGGCTTTTCTCACTTCAGCCAGCAGCGTGAATGCCGTCACCAACACTGCAAGTTTTAGCGGGATAAACAGCTTTAGTCAGTTTTTGCTGTGCTCAGAAGCAATCCATACAGAAAACTTCCCGGGCTATGCCCTTGTTTTTGATGGCACAGATGATTATGTAAATTGTGGCACCGGCCCACAAATAACTGCCAACAACCCACGAACGATAGAGGCATGGGCTTATACCGAAAGTTTTAATAAGGGGGGCATTTTCCAGGCTGGTATTACAGGATCCGATAAGCGGGACTTTTCGTTAAGGACACAGGAAACGGATGATGAATGGCTGATTCAACTATGGGGCGAGGATATTGAAGTAACATTGCCCGGGAGCAAAAATGCGTGGCATCACTACTGCCTTACCTACGATGGCGATAGTGTAAAATTATATTATGATGGTGAATTGATGATATCCGAAAATCGGAATTTAAATACCGGTAGCCATGATATTTATTTTGGACGATGGAAAGATGATTATTTTGATGGAAAAATTGATGAAATGCGTTTCTGGGACATAGCCATTGATTCACTTCAAATCAGAGAAAACATGCACCTTACTTTAACCGGAAACGAATCTGGCCTGGTCGGCTACTGGCAGTTTAGCAGAGGCTCGGGCACCACGGCCATCGAAGTGGTGAGCGCAAACAATGGCACGCTAAACAACATGAACAATGACGATTGGATTGATTCAACCGTACCTATTGGCGGGGGTGCAAGCGATTCGCAAACTGTCAGTGCTCCGGGCAATGTAACTTTTACAGGAACAGACATCGCTATGAACTTTACTGCCAAATCGGGAACCGACGATATTGTGGCCACGCGGCTCTATATTGCCCCCAACATCAATCCTGCTGGACCGACTACGATTTTTGATGGCCAATACTGGGTACTGAACCAATATGGAACCGGAACCTTCGAAACAGACATTACTTTTACAATAAACGAAATCCTGACACAGGAAGACGAAGACAACCCGAGCTGCATCAGACTTTACACCCGCGCAAGCAATTCCGATAGTGCGTGGACACTCCTAAAATCTGCCAGTAGTGTTGATGCCGCTGCTAAAAAAGCAACTTTTACAGGGATAAACAGTTTTAGTCAGTTTATCTTGTGCTCTCACAAAACAAATGTAAGCGGGCATATTTCTCATGATCTAACCTGGAGGGGAACTGTGCTGGTTGAAGGGGATGTAACTGTTGACAATGGTGTTACCCTCACCATCGAACCGGGAACTTTTGTAAGCTTCCAGGGGCATTACAAACTGGATGTGCAAGGCCGGCTACTGGCTCTTGGCACAGCAAACGACAGTATTACCTTCAGTGCGGTCGATCATAACGCCGGTTGGAACCGGATTGTTTTTAATGATACACCCGCTGCCAACGATTCATCAAAAATTGTGTTTTGCCGGCTGGAATACGGGAATAGTGCTAATTTTGATGATGGCGGTGCAATAAATGTATGGAGGTTTGACAAACTGCTTATATCCAATTCAAGATTTGAAAATAATAAAGCGGATGGTAGTGGCGGGGCTATCGCTTGCAAAAGTTCCGACATCATGATAAAACAATGTGATGTTAACAATAACTACGCTAATGATTATGGTTGTGGAATCTCCATTAAGGATTGTAATCCGGTGCTAATAAATAACCTCATAAGAAATAATGATTACGGAGATGGTGGTGTTAGTTGCAAAAATAGCGATGCTACAATCATCAACAATACCATCGTTAATAATCATTATGGAATATATTGCGATGATGGGTCAAATCCAAACCTGATAAATACAATCATTTTTTCTAACAACATATATAATGTCGAGCTCTATACTGAAGGAGATGACCCGAATTTTTACTACTGCAATATAGAGGATGGGCTCGATGGTTTCGGAGTTACACCGGGAAACAGTTACACCGGAGATTTCGAAAACTGTATCAACGCAAATCCTCAATTTACAGGTTCCGGCACGCACCCTTACAATATCCAGGCATCATCACCCTGCATCAATGCCGGCGACCCGGCAACAAGTGTTGCTGATGTTGGGGATAGGGATATTTCCGATTCTGCACGTATCCTAAACGCCAGGATCGATATTGGGGCATACGAAACATTTGCTTCACTATTATTCGACAAATTCCCCGGCCATGCCCTTGATTTCCAGGGAGACGATGATTATGTACAATGTAATGCCGACCCCCAAATTACAGGTTCTAATCCAAGGACTATCGAAGCCTGGGCTTATGCCGAAAGCTTTAACAGGGGCGGGATATTCCAAACCGGGACTACCGGAGTCAACCTTCAGGATTTTTCGTTCAGGACCCTTGAAACGGATAATAACTGGCGGGTGCAACTCTTTGGCGATGATATGGATGTTTATCTCGAAGGGAGCAAAAACGCCTGGCACCACTACTGCCTTACTTATGATGGTACAACAGTTAAATTATATTATGATGGCAATTTGAAAGCTTCAGCGGAAAGGAATTTAAATACTGGAAATGGTGATATTTACTTTGGTAAATGGAAAACAGACTACTTCGATGGGAAAATTGATGAAGTGCGTATTTGGGCCAAAGCACTGACCATTACAGAAATCAGGGAGCAAATGCACCTGACATTGACTGGCAAAGAACCCGGCCTGGCCTCCTACTGGCAATTCAACGAAGGTTCCGGTTCGCTTACACATGATTTTACAGATTTAAAAAATGGCACACTCAACAATATGAACCCCGCGACTTGCTGGCAGGAATCCACAGTTCCCGTTGGCGGTGGCCAAAGTATAAGCCATATTATAAGCACAACAGGTTCAACCTATTTTATCGATGCCGGGCTGTATATGCTTGTAAACCAAAAAACCGGAACCGATACAGTGGTGGTTACAAGAATTTTGTGGTCCCCGAATATAAATCCGGAATACGTTGATGAACCTTTGGATGATCAATACTGGGTGATAAATAAATTTGGTGGCGGGGAAATGGATGCAAACCTGGCTTTTGTCGTCCAGGAAGAAATTACCCTTGAAGATGAGGCAAATCCCGGGCAATTTGAATTGTACTCCAGGGGCAATACTGCCGACACAGCATGGGGTTTCATAAAAGATGCAAGCACAGCGAGTTCCGAATTGAATGGTGCCGGGTTTTTCAACATCACCAATTATGAACAGTTTATGCTTGCCAGGAACCTAAGCCCGGAAATTGAAGTTGAAGTTGATACACTTGATTTTGAAGAAGTAATTACCGGCACAATAAAAACCGATTCCATCAGGGTACTCAATCACGGGCCGGGGATATTATTTATTATCGATGTTTCCACCCATACGGATGATTTTTCAGTTGGTGCCACAAATGATTCTATTCCGGCAAATGAATATTGCTACATCCCTGTGTATTGTTCATCATTAAGCCCTGGCATAAAAATAGATACGCTTACCATAACCAGCGACGACACCAACCATCCCACTGTTTCTGTAATTCTCACCGCTGAAATAAAGAATCCCCCGGATATTGATGTTACACCTTCTTCATTAAGTGCTTCCCTCTATTCCGGCAAAACCGCTACCCAACAACTATTTATCGAAAACACAGGTGATGGTGCTGACCTGGAATTTGAAATAAACATACGGGAAACCGGGAAAAATCCAAAAGGATCGGATGTCGTAGATGAATTTGCTTATATCTGGTCCGACAGTGACGATCCAAACGGCCCTGTTTACAACTGGATAGATATCTCATCTATTGGAACCGAAATAATTACAAATGGTGATATAACCTCAGGAGACGCTCATGATGGATATAAAGAGCTAAGCCTTCCCTTCACTTTCGTGTTTTACGGGATACAAAAAGATGCTGTTAAAGTTTCAACCGAAGGCTATCTGACCTTTGGTAGCAATGGGATGGAGGAATATAACCGTCCGATTCCTTTCGAGGATGAACCGAATGATATTATTGCACCCTTCTGGAATGAGCTGGATCCCGGCGATCATGGAAATATTTACCATTATTATGATGCTATAAACCAACGTTTCGTAGTGCAATACCAGGATATTGAAAAACCCTGGTCAAGCCGAAAGACTTTCCAGGTGATTTTGGAGCAGGATGGGGATATCTACTATCAATATAAAAGTATGGGATACCCCGAGGATGCAACAGTTGGAATCGAAAACAGTGATGGCAGCATTGGGCTTGAATTGGCTTATAAAGAAAACTATATCCACAATTCACTTGCTGTGTATATCGAAAGAAGTTGGTTTAACCTGAATAAGTGGTCAGGAGTAGTTCCTGCGGATTCAACAATGGAAATAAATGTTTCTTTCGATGCAAGGCATCAACCCGGTGGGGAGTATAACAAAAATATTCACATATCGAGTAATGACCCCGATGAACCTGAAATAATTGTACCCGTAACTATGACCGTTACAAATGCACCAAATTGCACGGTTGAGGAGGATACACTTAAGTTTGGAAAACTCATTGTTGGTAATACATCAGGCAGAACCCTTACCATTATCAATAATGGAACGGATACATTAATTGTATCTGATATAAGCACGGGTAACTTACAATTCAACACCACCATTACGAATTGTACCATTCCACCCGGGCAGTCTAATGATATTGAGTTGACATTTTCGCCAGACTTAATTGAAACATTTATCGATACCCTTAGCATTTCGAGCAACGACCCGGAACAAGCACTTACAAGAGTTATTTTAACCGGAAGTGGTAGGCTGCCAGATAACTTTCCGGGAATGGCTTTGGATTTTAATAATGATCATACCTATAAATATGTAAATTGTGGTACCGGCCCCCAGATAACCGGAGACAATCCACGGACAATTGAACTTTGGGCTTATGAGAGATATGACATAGCAAGTCCACTTTTTCAGGCTGGAAATACAGATTACCATAATTCGGACTTAAGTTTTTATAAATGGCCCAATGATGATGAATTTGTCATTAACTATAATGGGGACTGGGCTATAGTATATCTGCCAAACTGCCTAAACTCCTGGCATCATTACTGTTTTACTTACGATGGAAGTACAGCAACAATATACTACGATGGTAATTTAGCATATTCCCAAAGCGTAGCATTGAATACAGGCATCCATGATTTATATTTTGGCAAATTAGAGCAAGATGATGGGTATTATTCAAAAGGTAAGATCGATGAAGCCCGGATATGGAACTATGCACGCGACTCGATACAAATCCGTGAAAATATGCACCGCACTTTAACAGGTGAAGAAGCGGGGCTAATTAGTTACTGGCAATTTAATGAAGGTGCAGGGGATATTGCTTATGATGTTGCTGGCGGACATGATGGCACCTTGAAAAATATGGACAACTCCGACTGGGTTAACTCCACCGCGCCCTTACCCTACCAAAGCGATGCCGATGGCAACTGGGCCGACTCGTCCAATTGGTTGAGTGGCCAAGGCTACCCGGCCAATGCCTGGGCACGGGCAAAGGTAAACTCGAACCTAAACCTGGACCAAAATTCAGCGCTTATCGAGCTAAGTATCGAAAGTGGCAAAAGCCTCACCATAGACGCAGGCGTAGGGCTTACTGTTAGCGATTCGTTAAAAAATGAGGCGGGAACTTCGGGCCTTGTATTAAAATCCGATGCTTCAGCAACGGCTTCTCTTATCCACGAAAGTGCTGAAGTGGATGCCTCCGTTGAACGTTATATTCCCAAATACGCGGGTTCTGCAGGCTGGCATTATATATCTTCACCTGTGGCAACCCAGGTAATTCAGCCGGGGTTTGTTGCCGATCCACCAAATGCCGTTGATGACTTTTACAAATTCTCCGAACCCGATTACTTGTGGCTAAGCGTAAAAGACAATTCAGGAAACTGGAATAATAGTTTTGAAGATAATTTTAAAGTGGGCCGTGGGTACAATATAGCTTACGCTGAAAATGAAACAAAGACTTTTGCCGGAGAACTAAACGTTGGAGATTTTATCTTTGATGAAACAACTACTCCGGCCATCACCTACACAGCCGATGGTGGCATTGGCTGGAACCTGATGGGAAACCCCTACCCTTCGGCCCTCGATTGGAACTTGTGTACCAAAACCAATATCGATGGTGCTGTTTATGCTTATGATGGAGATGCCGGGCAATATGTGAGTTGGGTTGGAGGAATCGGGGAGCTTGAGGATGGTATCATCCCGCCCATGAACGGATTTTTCATCAAAGCCTCCGCCAATCCCGAATTAACTATTCTCAATTCAGCCCGGACACATGCGGCAAATAATTTCTATAAAGAAAAAGAATATATCGAAGATTTGCTGGTGCTGAAAGTAGAAGGAAATGGTTTCTCTGATAAGACTTATATTCATTTTAATGGTGAAGCCACAAATGATTTTGATAGTGATTTTGATGCCTACAAACTTTCCGGGATTTACGAAGCTCCACAAGTTTACACCAAAAGTGGAGATTCAAAACTCAGCATAAACGTGCTGCCATACACCAGCGAAGAAATCGAAATTCCCCTCAGCCTGAAGGTTGGCAATGATGGCGAATACAAAATCTCGGTAAGCGAAAACACCTTTTGGGAAACCGTGGATATTTCGTTGAAGGATTTGGAAAGTGGAATTCTTTACGATCTGCGTACCCAAACCTCCATCACCTTAAATCATGGGATTAACAATTCTCCCGACAGGTTTTTGATTTTGATAAATGGGGCAACCGGGGTTGAAGAAATATCTGATGAAAATGATGGAATTGAAGTTTACAGTTATGGAAATCAAATCTTCATCAAAACAGATAAGCCGGGTAAGGTGCAGGTTTCGGTTTATAATTTATTGGGGCAAAATGTTCTATCACGAACTCTGACAGTCCACGAAGCTTCGGGACTGTCAGAGTTTACGACTGCAAAACCAGGTTTTTACCTTGTGGTAGTACAAACTGGTGAAGCAATGAAAACGAAGAAGGTTTTGGTCAAGTGATTAGATTTGACGATTCTATGTCCTGCGGACGATAGAATGTCAGGTCAGCGTGTAACTTTCCATCGTCCGCTTTTTTGCGGTCATGGAAACGTTATAATATATTTTGAAGTCACCGCCAGAAGCAATTCACGAGGTGACTAAAAAAAACGAAAAAGATTTTTATTCAATAAACATAAAATGATACAAATATGAAAACAAGAAAAATTTCAGCAAGGCATCATTCCTCCAAAATCACCAAGCTATTAACTATTACACTATTAACTTTTAACTTAATCACCATTAACCCAATAACCTCCTCCGCCCAAAACGGCGACCCGCCACCACCACCCGGCGAGCACGGACAAAACGGAAATCAAGTCCCCGGCGGCGGTGCTCCCATCGAAGATGGCTTGCTGGTGCTTTTGGCCATGGGAACGGCTTATGGTTTGCGGAAAAGAATTCCAGGGAAGGAAGAAGAATAGTATTAAAAAGTAACTGTTTAGCTGATTTATCAAACACTGAGTAAAATGCTTACTACCATAGACCCCCTCTAACTCCCCCTCAAGGGGGAGGATTCCTGCGCTCTGGCCGCTACTGTGGCTAGTGCGGCTGGTCTCCCTTCCCTTTCAGGGGAAGGGCAGGGGATGGGGTCATGATGATTTGGAACTCAATAATACCACCTAAATAATTACATTAAAAAAATACATGGCTGAAATACGTTCCATTGCAGGGATAGATAATTTTTATAAATTGCAATTTTTTATAAAATTAGCTTTTCATGCTGCTTTTCTTATCATTATTGGGCATATTTCTTTCGGTTATTTTAATTTATTTCAATGCCCGAAAAAATCCTTCCATTATTTACCTGGGTTTTTTCTTTTTACTGATTAGCCTTTACAGCCTGATTCAGTTTGTGGTATTGTACTCAAAGTCCACTCCCTTAGTAAGTATTTGCTTCCTGAATATCGGATTTGTTACCTACCTGATAGGCCCAATGCTTTATTGGTACATCCGAAGTGTACTGACCGATAACTCCCGATTGCGAAAAAGTGATTGCTGGCATTTTTTACCCATGCTCCTTTTTCTCGCCTTCACGCTACCCCATATTTTCACACCCTGGTCGGAGAAAATGGAAATGGCATCTAAAATAGTGGAAAATGCAAACAATGTGTGGATACTGAACCGCAGCATTTTTCAAAAATTCTCACCCGCTCTCCTTGTTTTCCTAAGCCGCCCGGTTCTAGTATTGGCCTATGCCCTTGCATCGTTCATGCTATATGTTCGATATTTGAAAAGGCCGGATAAATCTCGGGTACTTTCAAGGCAGGCTTTTATGACCAAATGGCTCGCTGTTCTGTTTGCATTTCTTTTTATTTTAATACTTAGCCATATTGGATTGATACTGGAGGTAAAAGTAACCGAGCAGATAGCCATTTTTTATACCCTTAATTTTCTGTTGGCTGCATCCGGCATTGGCTTAATCGGTTTGCTAATCTCGCCCTTCTTTTTTCCTGGAGTGCTATATGGTTTGCCCCGCATACCGGAAACTCTTGAAATTAATAAACATTCAACGCCAGAAGTGCCCTTAAAAAATAAAAATGAACCTCATTTTGAAGCCGATTACCTCAACCTGATAAGTGAATCATCAACTTCGTGCATGCGGGAGTTGCAACCCTTCCTCCAGCCTGAATTCAATCTTGCCCAACTTTCGGTGCTGATTCATGTGCCTGTTCATCATCTAGCTTATTATTTCAGAGAAGTGGAAAAGCAAACGTTCAGCGATTTTCGCAATGAGTGGAGGGTTGAACACGCCAAGAACCTTATCAGAGAAGGGAAATCCACCGACCTTACGCTCGAAGCCATCGGATTGTTATCGGGCTTCTCTTCGCGCAATACTTTTCTGAATGGTTTCAAAAAGGTTGAAGGAATTTCGCCACTGGCTTTCCATACCCAAATCAAAGAAAAGTAAAAATCCGGGTTAAGTTGCACGGATATTATAAAAACGATGCAACATTAGCCTTGCAATCATCACTTTTATATACTGTCTTCCCCATCTTTGTATTTGATTTTCTGAATTAGTTCTGCTCTTTTCGGGCAAGCTTGAGTTTTTAAGTTGCACTTGCAATTTGCTGACCTCTGAATTGAAATGAATGATCCGGAAATAATAAATTCAATTACAAAAGTTTTATGACCAAAAAGGGTTTAAAAACGGCTTCTGAAAATTCCGAAAACAAGCACCTGGCGGAAACGGCCACAAAGGTGGATTTCTGTATGGAGCATTACCGGCCCTATATCAGGCACAACTTCAATCTGAATCAACTATCGGTGATTACCAATATTCCGGTTTCAATTCTTGAACTCCATTTCAGCCAATCCCTGCATACATTCGATCAATCCCTTGATGAATGGAGGGTAAGACATGCTAAAAACCCGATGAATAAGAAGAATGCCCTGAATCTGGAATTAAAATCCATTGGCTCGCTCTCAGGATTTTCATCAGCAAAGAAGTTTACCGAAGCCTTTGCAAGCATCGAAGGCATCTCACCAGAAATGTATCATTCACAAATAACCAAATCAACATCAAAATGAAACACAAAATAAAAAGAATCAGCTTTGCTGCATTGTTATTTTTTGGCACAGTACTTTCGTTAAATCTGAAAGCCAGCACCATTTATGTAAACGCATCGGCTACCGGCAGCAACAATGGCACAAGCTGGTCGAACGCATACACATCTTTTCAATCAGCTCTTAATGCCGCAGTTGCCAATGATGAAATATGGGTGGCCAAGGGAACATATAAGCCAAGCTATGACTATGGTTTGGGAGGTGGATCCCGCTATTACCATTTTAGAATGATCAACAATGTAGAAGTTTATGGCGGTTTTGCAGGAACAGAAACCAGTATTGATGAAAGAGATAATTTTGGACAGGGTGAAGCCAACGAAACCATTTTTAGCGGTGATTTAAATGGAGATGATGTAGGTTTTACCAACAATAC
>Ga0307929_1000133_pt1 | contig 74535 bp, 65 predicted proteins | sample AceLakmetage1330_FD_203160 | JGI IMG/M metagenome (GOLD analysis project Ga0307929, IMG submission 203160) | Saline water microbial communities from Ace Lake, Antarctica - #1330 | ecosystem: Environmental > Aquatic > Non-marine Saline and Alkaline > Saline | place: Antarctica: Ace Lake...
TGAAGATATCCATGATGAAATTAAAAAAGATTTTCCAACAATGAGCCTTGCCACGGTATACAGAAATATTGTATTAATAAAATCACTGGGTGAGGTTCTTGAGCTGGGGTTCCCGGACGGGAGCAATCGATATGACGGAAATAAACCTTACCCTCACCCCCACGTGATATGCACTAAGTGCAAAAAGGTAGTCGATTCGAATCTGGGCAATCTGGATGTTCTCAAAGACGAGGTCGCTGTAGAGACTAACTTTAAAATTCTGAATCACCGATTGGACTTTTTCGGTATTTGTAGCAATTGCATGGCAGAAAAAGTTTAATATTTTTTTTGCCATTAATTGATAATTGTTATCACATAGTATCTTATCCCTTTGAACAAAAAATGAGGAGGTCAACATGGCTAATGAAAATGGCAAGTGCCCGGTAACGGGACAAACTGCTAACCCCACTGCTGGCAGTGGCACGTCCAACCGCGATTGGTGGCCGAACCAAATTAATCTCAAGGTCCTGCATCAAAATTCTCAGATGAGTAATCCCATGGGGGCGGAATTCAACTATGCTGAAGAATTCAAAAAACTTGATCTGGGTGCGCTTAAGGAAGATCTTTATGCGCTGATGACCGACTCCCAGGAATGGTGGCCGGCGGATTACGGTCACTACGGGGGCCTTTTCATCCGCATGGCCTGGCACAGCGCAGGCACATATCGAATGGGCGATGGGCGGGGCGGTGCCGGCTCCGGCAACCAGCGACTGGCCCCGCTTAATAGCTGGCCGGACAACGTGAACCTTGACAAGGCCCGCCGTCTGCTCTGGCCCATCAAACAGAAATACGGCAATAAGATCTCCTGGGCCGATCTGATGATTCTTGCTGGCAATTGCGCCCTTGAGTCCATGGGATTTAAGACCTTTGGCTTTTGTGGCGGGCGTGAGGACATATGGGAACCGGAAGAGGACATTTACTGGGGAACTGAGAGTGAGTGGCTGGGTGACAAGCGCTATTCCGGTGAGCGGGAACTTGAAAATCCCCTTGCCGCCGTGCAGATGGGGTTGATCTACGTGAACCCAGAAGGTCCCAATGGCGAACCCAATGCGGTGGCCTCGGCCCATGATGTTCGAGATACCTTTGCCCGCATGGCCATGAACGACGAAGAGACCGTGGCATTGGTGGCTGGTGGGCATACCTTTGGCAAGTGCCATGGGGCCGGTGATGCAGCACTGGTGGGGCCAGAACCCGAGGCTGCCGGTATTGAAGAGCAGGGACTTGGCTGGAAGAGTAGTTTTGGCAGCGGGAAGGGGGATGATACCATCAGCAGCGGCATTGAAGGGGCATGGACGGCAAACCCAATTCAGTGGGATATGGGGTATTTTGATTTGCTGTTCGGTTATGATTGGAATTTGGTAAAGAGCCCCGCTGGCGCCTCCCAGTGGGTTCCGGTTAATCCAGATGAAAAAGATCTTGCCCCTGCGGCCCATGATCCGTCCAAGCGGGTTACAACCATCATGACCACGGCAGACCTCGCTTTGAGGATGGACCCCATCTATAAACCCATTGCCAAGCGATTCCACGAAAATCCAGATGAGTTCGCCGATGCCTTTGCCCGGGCATGGTTCAAGCTTACCCACCGCGATATGGGCCCCCGGTCACGTTATCTGGGCATGGAGGTTCCAGCGGAGGAATTGGTCTGGCAGGATCCAGTGCCTGCGGTAGATCATGATCTGATTGACGACCAGGACATTGTGGCGCTTAAAGGTAAAATACTTGCCTCGGGGCTGTCTGTCTCCCAACTGGTTTCCACGGCTTGGGCCTCGGCATCCACATTCCGGGGGTCTGATAAGCGGGGTGGTGCCAATGGGGCACGAGTTCGTCTTGCACCGCAAAAGGATTGGGAAGTCAATGAGCCAGCCCAACTGTCAACGGTGTTGCAGACCCTTGGGGGAATTCAACAGGGGTTCAACAGTGCCCAGACAGGTGGAAAAAAGGTTTCCCTGGCCGATTTGATTGTCCTGGGCGGGTGTGCCGGTGTAGAGCTGGCTGCAAAGAATGCCGGACAGGATGTGGTCCTTCCCTTTACACCGGGACGTACAGATGCATCCCAGGAACAAACCGACGTGACCTCATTTCACGTGCTTGAACCCGGTGCAGACGGGTTCCGTAATTATCTCAAAACTAAATACACTGTATCGGCAGAGTCGATGTTGGTTGATCGCGCCCAGTTGCTGACGCTGACTGCTCCTGAAATGACAGTTCTTCTTGGTGGGTTGCGGGTCTTGAATGCCAATTTGGGTCAGTCCCAACACGGCGTTTTCACCAAACGCCCAGAGATACTCACCAATGATTTTTTCGTAAATCTCCTTGATATGGGCACCACGTGGAAGGCAACCTCAGAAGACGAAGACCTGTTCGAAGGTCGTGATCGCGCAACCGGCGAACTCAAGTGGACCGGCACCCGTGTTGATCTGATTTTTGGTTCGAATTCCCAACTGCGGGCCCTGGCGGAAGTCTACGGATGTGGGGACTGTCAGGAGAAGTTCCTGCAAGACTTTGTCGCAGTGTGGAACAAGGTCATGAACCTTGATCGCTTTGATCTCGTCTGATTTTTATGTAACTGGGGATTAATCATAACGTCGGCCACCTTGTGGTGAATTTTTAGGCTACCCACTTAAGGCGGGATATTCTCAAGCCGTTTTATGTGGATAATGAGCTTTCAGCCCCCTAAAATTAAGGTTTCTGAGACGCTTGATTTTAAAGGCTGTCCCGACTTAAGTGGGTAGCCGAATTTTAATAATGAGAAATAAGTGATGTCATTACAGGCATCTGTGATGGCTAAAAAAACTCGAGCTGTGCGGATAGCATTTTGTTGACCCGATTTGAAGCAGTATTCCAGTGATATTTGTAATTTAACAATACAATATGGAAGGCAAATAAAATTGATTTTATTTGCCTTGCCAAATGCTGTAGATAATTGGTACCCACACAGCTCGAAATTTTTTGGTATCCTTCATTTCCCAGTTTACACTCCTTGGAGCAATGTCCCCATTTTTAAGGAATCATTCCCCAAAAAGTGTAAAGTACTTTTGGGATGATATGAAGTATGCCAATTTTTTAATGAACAATTTTGTTCCAACCCCTTAAGGTTGTATCGAGATAGTCGGATATAAGCCTTTTAAAGTTCCCCTTGGATAAGGCTGAATTATATTAAATGAAATATCCTGATTCTTTTGGGCATGCCCTCTGTTATCTTTGGAATCAAAAAATGCGCCGTTTACTTCCAATATATGATGAATTCTCTTTTGAAAGGCTGTAATAAAACACTTGCCACTGCCCTCGAAAGTCATAAGCCCTTTTTCAAGTTTGTTTTCAATGGCCAAAAAATCGTCGATGGACAAACTATTGCTTTCAAGATCCTTTTCATCGTTTATCAACCCCCAAACCACATAGCGTTCGGGTATTACGAGGGGCTCATCAATGTCGATTATCGTATGAGGCATAATAACACACTCTTTACCCACAGTAAGCCTGCTATTGACTTTGCCTTGCAAAAAACTGTTGAACCCGACAAAAACATTCCGACCCAAATCCGCTTCTATGATTTTTGCACCATGCGCTGTAATATTGAACCCCTCTAAACGCGAATTTATAACAAAGCAGTTTTCCTGGACATTTGCGCCCTTACCTAACCAGGCATTTTTTAGAAAAGCCCTTTGAGCCACAAGCACATTCTCACCGATTTGGGTCTGAAGATCTATAACCGCATATCTATCCAGAGAAGAAGTATCGGGAAGAGGTTCTATAGATTCAAGGTTCATCGCATTAAATACTCTTTGGAAAGCTTCTTTTCGTTCTTCCATAAAATTGATAAAAATCCCCTGGGGCTGGCTCTCTGCTGTGAAATCAATGTACTTTTTCAGCCGATTCTGGGGATGCCGGTATGCAAAATTAAAGTCATCGGGGCTCCGGACCCAAATAGTTCCCGGTGCAATGTTCAGGTGGTTGATTTCTCCGGCCTGAATATATGAAAATGCACCAATTACACAGTCGTGAGCCGTTGTCAGGTCAACAGTGGCAAAAGGTTCGATAAAACATCCATCGCACGGTGCTCCATGGATATTTGAATAATGTGTAGCCACCGTGTTTTTGATAAAGAATTGCTCCAATGATTCAGGGTCATGGGAATAGTTATGAACCATTGTTTTGATTAATGCGCTATCCTCGATATATATTTCTTCATCTTTGGAAAGCTCAATTTTAAAGTGCTTAAACGGTAGCACATCTCCCTTTTTTTTCAGTTCATCGCCCCGGATATCGGACTTATACAGCAAGGAGTTGATCACCTGGCATTTCCCCAAAAAATAACTCCCGGCAAGCCCGGAGTGTTTGAAATAAAAGCTTATTGGATGATTGTCGGTTATGCCATAAAAAGCATAGAATTTTTCCATCTGACCCGGTGGAATCAGTTTCCATACATATGGCTTTACGTCAAATTCTAATTCTCTCAGATTAATTGTGGTTCGCTGAATAATACGAGAATATAGTTTTTCAAGTTCATTGTTCATAACACCAAAACTCCTTCATTCAAAATTTTCTTTTTTTGTATTTTGAGGTAAAACATTACATGTTGTAGATAGAGATTCGCGTCAAATTGTTTATATATATCAGTATTCTATATTTTTAAAGTTCGATATTTTAAAGTCCGAAAATATGCAGCAGCATGATAAACATGTTGATAAAATCAAGATAAAGCCTTAATGCACCTATAATTGCCCCTTTACGCACCATGGCTCCGCTGGCATCGGCAGGCTGGGTAAGGGCCATTCCCTTAAGCTTTTGAGTGTCATAGGCAGTCAAACCGACAAATACGAGTACGCCAACGTAGGCAATAACTTTGCTCATTCCAGGACTTGCAATAAACATGTTTATAACAGAAGCAATAATGATTCCAAAGAGTCCCATCATGAGGAAACCGCCCATGGACGTCAGGTCACGTTTGGTCACCATGCCATAAACGCTGCACGCGGCAAATGTAAGAGCGCAGGTCAGAAACGTGGACATAATGGAAGCCCCGGTAAACCTCAGAAAAATAGCTGCCAGGGTTGCTCCGTTGAGAATGGAGTATAATACAAAAAGAGATGTGGCCGTCGATGCCTTGATTTTCTGGATTCGGGCGCTGAGATAGAAGACTAACCCGAGTTCTCCAATAATCAGTCCGAAAAAGACAAGGGAATTACCGAAAATTATCTGCAAAAGGGTCTCGCTGTTGACCACGTAGAAGGATGTTCCGGCAGTAAGCGCAAGCCCGATGGCCATCCAGTTGTAGACGCTTCTAATAAACGAATTGACTTTTACCTGGGCACCTGCATGATTTGTTTGAGAATATGCATTCATATTGAGTTGACCTCCTGTGTGTTGTTTGATAGAGCTTTCTTGCGGGGTAAAATAACATTGGTGCTTATTTGTCTTGCGGTGTGAACAGAAATTACAGGGAACGTTTCCTCTTTTTTGGCTCTGCTTTACCACCCGTCTCTGCCGCATTTGTAACATGTCTTTTTACGTTAAGCATTTAACTGACCAATATACAATAAGGTATCACTATTAACTCCTCCCTATATAGAGAATTGTTGCCAGTAGATAGGCAAATGTAGTTATACCGAGAAGGTGTGAGCTGCTCATGAAACGTCCTTTCTTTTAAAGTTCTCTAGTATGTGCCCAAGGTTGAGAGAAAACCCGAACGGCTGCTCTGCTGTGTGATGAATTTTTCTGTCCATCTCTGTCAGTTTACTATTCACTTCAATCAGCATTGCATACTCCTTTCAGAAACCTGTATATGTCCTGGATTACACTATAAGCTGAAACAAGCATTGCAACAATTAGAAAAATATGGCATGATCTTTCGAAATAAACGAAAGATTTACAGGAGATTGGCTTTGGAATGGCTTAACTATCATCATCTTTACTACTTTTGGGAAACTGCAAGGGAAGAAAATATCACCAGAGCCAGTGAACGGCTGCGGCTTGCACCTTCAACAATAAGTGCACAGATAGGGAAACTTGAGGAGATGCTGGAAGGTAAGCTGTTCCGAAAAACAGGCCGTAACCTGGAGCTGACAGACATGGGGCGGCTGGTTTTCCGGTATGCAGACGAAATTTTTCCCCTTGGCCGGGAACTCGTGGACACCGTAAGGGGAAGACCTGTATCCGGTCCTCTCCGGCTTAACGTCGGGGTTGTGTATGCCCTTCCGAAGCTGGTGGTCAGGAAGCTCCTCGAACCTGTCTTTTCACTTCCCGAGCAGATCCGCCTTGTCTGCCGTGAAGGCAAAGAAGAACATCTTCTGGCCGAACTCTCTATTCATGGTTTAGACATGGTGCTGACCGATACGCCGGTAAAACCCGGGCTGAGCGTCAAGGCTTTCAGCCACCTCTTGGGCGAGTGCGGTGTAACCTTTTTTGCAGTCCATGCGATGGCAACCGACCTGGCTGTCAATTTCCCGAAATCACTGGACGGTATTCCCATGCTGCTTCCAGGGTCCATGTCAGCCCTGCGGGGCTCTCTGGATCGCTGGTTTGACTCGCTCGATATCCATCCAATGGTTGTCGGGGAGTTCGATGATCAGGCGCTTCTCAAGATTTTTGGCCAGGCAGGGGATGGGGTTTTCGCTGGGCCATCGGTCATTGAACAAGAAATCCAGCAGCAGTACGATCTGTCAGTGATCGGCCGCTCCCATAAGGTCAGAGAACAATTCTACGCTATCTCTGTGGAGCGGATTATCAAGCATCCCGCTGTGGCCGCCATCCAGAAAGCTGCCACCACCTCGTTCCTTAAAGACGAGACCAGTTCCAGCAGGGTCTGAATGTCTTGGCTGAAGTTCAGCCCTAATCACGATAGAGCAAAGCCACTTCTTGTCCCCGGTGTAAGTACCCAAACATATGTTTTTCGGTATTCCATAGACATATGCCATTGATATTTATGGGGTTTATTTTGAGGAATATCTGCTCGGGTACTTACTATATTGTTCTCGGACTCATTGTCTTCACCATCGGAGCAGCTTCAGCCTCAGAACGGTTCAAAAATTGGGTCGATTATGAAATCAAGCAGCTACAGCTATACAACTATCTGCAAGACACGTATTAATTCAATAGTTACAATTATAAACCAGACCAATATGCTAATTCCTGCGGCCGCTGCTGCGATATCTTTAATAATTCCTATTTTTGGATTTTCATTAGATTCTATGAAATCACAGAGTGCCTCAATTGTAGTGTTAAAAATTTCTGAGACGAGCATTAAACCCGTTGAAACTACCACTAAACCAAAATCAAGCCATTGGCGGTAGTAAAAGCAACCTGCTAAGATAGAAACCGATAGCACTAATTTGTATGTCACGGCGAGATCAAATAATACTGCATAACGTACGCCACGCATAGCTACACGAATTTTCCTTAGTGGATGAAATCCTTGATAACCAGTTCCAAGAAATTTATTTCTCATTTCTAAACCTCTATATATAGCTATATGTAGGGCATAACTGAGCTGTTTAATCAGCGGCCAGGCCATGGGTACCTTGTTGTAGAAATATAGCCGATTTTGCATATCTGACACCAGGGTGTGTTCATCGGTTTGGTCACAGCATACCCTGGTATCTATTTTATGGCTGGCATTGTCACCGATGCTGATTTTTTGACCTTGTATGCAAAAAAATGTTGGGCAAGGTCCACATAACAGTAATTAATGCGCCTGAATAACAGAGTGAATTGATATTCAACTTCATGGTTATTTCTCCTCTTCAGGTTCAATGAACGTGAGCTGCGAGTGCCGGTTCCCTTGCTTTTTCGACGAAGAACGCATCTGCTTTTGCTTTATTTCATTTTTTAAAAAACTTGAATGATCCAGAATTCCTGGAAGGTTTGTGTCAAACAGTAAGGAATATTTTCCTGTGAGTTTAGGAATTTGGACGGAAATAAGCTACCAATTTAAATTTTTTTATCATGCAATATCAACATATTAAACTGGGGGTAGTGGTAGTCTATTCTCGGGCAAGTCCCTTACAAGTTGGCATGTATCGGAATCAATCATTTTTTTGCCCCATCATTAAATTTTCGGCCAGGTATCAGCCACCTGATATCCCTGGGGCCAGGGATCCTGGGGATCAAGCATATGCTGGTGGGTACCGGTCACCCAGGCCCGGCCGCTGATGGAGGGCACAATGCCATCAAAATCTCCCACTTGGACCGACGATTCCAGCCGGCAATGAAACCGGGAGCCGATGATGGATTCTCCGATATAAGCGTCGCCGGGTTTGATCATGCCCCTCCGGGCCAGAACCGCCATGCGGGCAGAGCAGCCCGTACCCGTGGGAGAGCGGTCCAGCTTGCCCGGTTGAATGACCACTGTGTTTTTCCCCACCAGTACATGGTTTTCCTTCCTTAAGGGTGCCGCCATCTGGCAAAAAGAAATATGGGTCCAGTCCGGATTTTCCGGGTGATAGAATCCCAGCTGCTCATTGGCGGCATTGGTGATTTTAATCCCGGTTTCAACAAGTTCCCGGGCTTCGTCAGGCTGCACCTCAAAACCCAGTTTCCGGGCATCGACAATAACAAAGGAATCCCCTCCATAGGCGGTGTCCACCTTAAGCGTTCCGATTCCCGGCACTTCCAGATCGGCATCCAGGCGATGGACAAAGGAGGGTACATTGGTGATGGTGATTCGGTTTACCCGACCGTCGGCACAGTCGGCCCTGGCCTGGATCAACCCACCGGGACTGCTCCCAAAGGGTATCGCCCGGCGGTACCGCCACTCCCCCCACAATAACATCTCCCACTTCTCCTTCTGCATGGCAACTGACGGTGTGAATAATTTTTCTGCTCTGCATGGGTGTCTCCTTACCTTCAAAATTCATTTAGGAACAGTCTTAAATAACTTACCCTTTTCAGAACACGTTACCGTTGAAGGGTCGTGTTCTCTGCTTTTTAAATGGGCATGTTATTTCGGCATCGTTCATATGAGTCCAAAAATGCTTTACAGCTTTTTGGGGAAAAATCCTCTGCAAATGGGAAATGCTCTAAGAAAGAGTAAGATCCTTTTGAAGGATGTCGTTATTTCAGAATCATTTCTAAGCACACATTATTGCTATCCCGTAACAGCCTGTCGATCAATAAACATTCCATGCCTTGGGCAGTTCATTGCGGGGACGGGGACACCATATTTAATTCCATAATTCCGGGGACGCCATTAAAAATTCACTCGATCATATCTATAACAATACCAAGAATTTTATCATGGGTGGATACGGTCTTAAGATTGGCTTCATAGCCATGCTGAGAGAGTATTGTCTGTGTTAATTCACTGGCAAGATCGGTGTCAGACGGTTGATTTTCCGAATTTTTTTTTACGGCCAAATCTTTTTCACGAGCCTCTTTGCTGATTTGAACCTTTACTCCACCCTGTTTGTCTTCAACAAGTGTGGTACGGCTGCTTTGAAAGTTGTCCGTATTCATGTTGGCAATGTTGTGCGCTGAAACATTTGTTTTTTCCCCAAATGCTTTTATGGCGGACAAACTGCTTTGGAGCGCAGAAATCATAATCATCTCCCTGTCGTGCCCTTAAGCTTATTCTAAATCTAAAACAAGCGTAATTTAAATGAATTACTGGAAGAGGTCTGGAACCTCTTCGTCCTCCGTAAAAAAGCCTTCAGTAGCTGGCCAAGCCGTTCCGGACAATAAAACCGGAAAAGAGTTCGGCTAAGAACCTTAGCAAATGTACTTTTATCTCCCCACCGGAGTTCAGAATCGTTCATAACTTTAATTATACCACACTATCTCTTTCTACAATAGGAGAGAAATGCTTTAGACGAGCCCAAGATGAGATGCTTTTTCCCACAGCAGTCTTGCAAGCCTCACGGTTGCCTGGTCAACCATTTTGCCCTCAATGGCAATGGCTCCTTTTCCCGAATTTTCTGCGGCACCGACCGCCTCAATGATTGACCTTGCCCTGGCGATCTCCTGTTCCGAAGGAGTAAATACCTGGTTTACCGTATCAACCTGGGCTGGATGAATGACCCACTTGCCATCACACCCGATGGCTCTGGCCATGGTAGCGGACCGCCTGCTTGTCTTACTAAAATAGAGTGCTGAAAGGTGGGGAAACACACTTGAAAATTCCATATAAAAAGGGTAAGTACCCATGCATATGTTTTTCGGTATTCCACAGAGATATGCCGTTGATATTTATGGATTTTATTTTGAGGAATATATACTCGGGTACTTAGATCATGAAAGTGTCGCTGTAGTGCTATGAAGATGGGTTAATAGCGCCTGGTATGATTCACTACGGTGCTTTTGAAGAAGCCCTGAAAATGGGTAAGGATAAGTGTCTTGAAAAGTTAAAAGAGGATCTTGAACGAAATAATTATGAAGATATGCACAAGGCCATATCCTGGTGGGCTTGTTTTAATCAAAAATCAGATGCTTTTTCATCATCAATAGATTATCCTATTCCTACATCCAAAAAAACCAAGAGCAAAAAAAAACGGAAGCAAGCAAAGGCTTCAAAAAAAAGAATCGTCGTTAAGTCAACTACCCCTCCTGAATTAAAGATTCGGTTACCCATTTAAGGCAGGACCGGCTTGGCACTTTGGGAAAGCACAATCTTTGCAATTACTTTTTTCACTTTGGCATTGGCGAAATATTAAGGAGACATACAATGAAACAGATTTTTGAAGATAACAGTATGAGTATCGGAAGAACTCCCCTGGTACGTTTGAATAATGTGACAAAAGACCTTGATTGCACCATTGTCGCTAAGATTGAGGGACGCAACCCCGCCTACTCGGTGAAATGTCGTGTGGGGACGTCCATTATATGGGATGCCGAAGAAAAGGGAATTCTGGTCCCCGGATCTAAGGATGTCACGGTCATTGAAGCCACCAGTGGTAACACCGGCATCGGGCTTGCCTATGTGTGCGCAGCAAAGGGATACCCCCTGATACTTGCCATGCCGGAAACCATGTCCATGGAGCGGCGGCGCATGCTCCAGGCCTTTGGGGCTGAACTGATCCTCACCGAAGGGGCCAAGGGGATGAAAGGGGCCATTGCCAAGACCGAAACGCTGGTTGCCCAGGCCCCGGAGCGATACTACATGGCCAACCAGTTCTCCAATCCGGCCAACCCGGCCATCCATTATAAAACCACTGGCCCTGAAATCTTTGAAGACACCGGTGGGGAAATTGATATCTTTGTGGCCGGTGTGGGCACCGGGGGCACCATCACCGGGGTTGCCCGGTATTTAAAGGAAAAAAAGGGCAATGCCATTCAAACGGTTGCCGTGGAGCCAGTCCACACTGCCGTTTTAAGTGCATTAAAAGCAGATAAACCCTTTTCTCCGGGGCCGGGGGTGAACAAAATCCAGGGCATAGGCGCCGGATTTAAACCTGATATTTTGGATCTGGATCTGGTGGATGAAGTCATGACGGTGACCAGTGACGAGGCCATTGATATGGCCAGAAGACTGCACCTGGAAGAGGGGATCACCTGCGGTATCTCAAGTGGTGCAGCCGTTGTCGGTGCCTTGAAAATCGGTGCATTGCCAGAGAATAAGGGAAAACTCATCGTAACCGTTTTACCCGATGCCGGAGAACGGTATCTGTCATCTGTGCTGTTTGAAAATTTTTAAAATGTAATCTAAAATGGAGGTGGCAATTCTTCCTTGAACTGAAGCATTTGGGGGCTTTGCCGATTTTTTATGAAAAATAAAAAAATACTTGTTACCCGGGATTTCCCCGATGCTGGCATTAAAATGCTTAAGAATGAAGGCTTTGACATCACCCTGTGGGACAGCACCACCCCCATGACCCAGTCGGAACTCATTGAAAAGGCAAAACAACACAACGCCATTTTCTGCACCATGACGGAAAAGATTGATGCCTATTTTTTGGATCAGTGCAGCCATCTGGACATCATCTCCCAGTTTGCCGTGGGCTATGACAACATCGATATCTTAGAAGCTACCCGTCGGGGCATTCCCGTGGGATACACCCCCAATGCCATGAACCAGGCCACGGCAGACATTGCCTTTGGGCTGATGATCGCCACGGCCAGAAAAATGTTTTATTGTCATAAAACCATTCTCAAAGATCAATGGAAAACCTTTCAACCCAAAGCCTTCCGGGGCATGGAGCTGATGAATAAAACCCTTGGCATTGTGGGAATGGGTCGTATTGGCATGGAAATGGCCAAACGGTGCCAGGGGGCCTATGACATGGATATCCTCTACCATAACCGCACCCCCAACCCCGTGGCGGAGCAGCGGTTTAATGCCCGGTTTACGGGATTTGATGAGCTGCTGGCACAAAGTGATATTGTTTCTGTGCATTGCGCTTTAACCCCTGAAACCAGAGAGATGTTCAACCGGGTAACATTTGGAAAAATGAAAACCTCAGTCATGTTCATTAATACGGCCCGGGGTATGATTCACAATGAGACAGATTTGATTCATGCCCTGGAAAAGGGAGAGATCTGGGGTGCAGGATTGGATGTTACCAACCCAGAACCCATGGATAAAGATAACCCGTTGCTGTCCATGGAAAATGTCTGCGTGCTTCCCCATATCGGATCTGCCACCATGGAATCCCGGGACACCATGTCCACCATGGCGGCAACCAACATCATTGAATTTTATCGCAACGGCACCTTGCCCACCATTGTGAACCCGGAAGTGCTCAAGAGCACCTAAACCCAAAAGGATTTTTAAGATACACCATGATGGACACAAAGCCAGAATCAAAACATGTCAAGCAGGCAGAAATGTTGGCCAACCGGGTCAAAAAGCAGTACAAGCACCTTAAGAAGAAATTTACAAAACAAAACATTGAGGTGTTCCGGCTCTATGACGGGGATATTCCGGAAATTCGGGCCGCCGTTGATTGGTATGCAGGGCATCTGGTGGTGGCGGAATATACCCGGCCAAATTCCAATCCCCAATGGTTGCCCATGATGGGCAATGCCGTGGCCCTGGCCCTTAACATAACACCGGAAAATCTTCATTTAAAGGAAAGGCAGGCAGGGCACCAGGATGGCAAGCGCTACCAGCGTTTTGACACCACCAATCGGAAAATCGTGATGCAGGAGCGGGATCTGAAATTTTATATCAATTTGTGGGACTATGTGGACACCGGACTTTTTTCCGACCATAGAAATACCCGGATAATGGTCAGGGAGATGGCCCAGGGAAAAGACCTTTTGAACCTGTTCTGCTACACCGGTGCCTTTTCCTGCCATGGGGCAAAGGGTGGGGCACGCTCCACCACCTCGGTGGATCGTTCCCAAAGTACCATTGACTGGGCCCGGGAAAACATGACCCTCAATGACATTCCCCTGGAGCACAACCACCTGATCCAGGCAGACACCTTTGATTTTTTAAGAGAAACTGCAGATACCGGTCAACGCTTTGATCTTTGCGTGGTGGATCCCCCCTCTTTTTTTACAAGGAGAAGTCAGAGTGACCATTTTGACATTAACAGCGATCATCCCGATTTGCTGCAGTCAGTTATTAATGTAATGCGGCCCGGGGGCACCATCTATTTTTCAACCAACCATCAGGATTTCACCCCGTGTATGGATCATCTACCCCTTGAAAGCCACAAGGAGATCACTAAAACCACCATTCCAGAAGATTACCGACGGAAACACAAACAAATTCACCGATGTTGGAAACTTCTGGTAAAAAATTAAATTTTAGGAGCATTCAATAGCTGGTGCCAAGTTCGTTCACTGGATATGCACCCCAAAATGACTCTTGGCCTTAGAGTGCCGGTCACATGACTTGATGCTAAAAAGACAATCTAATCCACTGTTAACACTACAGCGACACTTTCATGATCCACCCTGTTGAGAGGGAATTATAAAGCTCATTTACCAACCTTTTGATACTCGATTTTAGTGAAGTAAGCGAAGTGTCGCTGTAGTGTTAATACAAGGATAATGATTTCAAAATGGTATCAAGTCATGTGACCGGTATTATACTCACTTGCGATCAAAAACAGACAACCCCTGTTGCAATGCAGCAGGGGCTGTTTGATTTCTATATTATTTTTTTAGCGGATTATTCAACTGTAATCATTTTCTTCGTTAGAGAATGTAAGTCTAATCCAATGCGCTATTTTTTGGTATGACAGGCGTTGCATGAAATGGGACCGTAGCTCTCGCCTTTGGATTTCCGGTCTCGATGGCATTTGATGCAGGTTTTATTCATTACCTGTTTTCTTTTTAGTTCTTTGGCAGCCTTCATGGTTTTGATAACGCCTAATTCCATGGGAAACACATCATGGCATACCTTGCAATCCCCAAGAATTTCCTGATGCACCTTGTGGGGGAATTGTACCTCTCCCTTGGAACCGCCATTGACGGCGAATTCTTCTGCACCATGATTCACCATTGCAAGGGTTGCCACGGCTGAAAAGATCATGAGTCCTACCACAATAACTGCCAGTTTTATCGCCTTCATAAAAAACCTCCTGAATTTTGGCATCTTTCATTCATTGGCTGACACTTTTTCAGCATAAATTTTCCTTATCTTTTGGGGATTTCTTTAAAAAAATGTCAACTATTTTTGAGGGGAGATGAAGGATGCCTGAATTTTAATTTTCATAACGGTCATGTCACACGATTACCAATTTCTGGCCATAATTTCAAAATATGCCGCAGGTTTGACACAGGCCGGGCACTTATCCGGAGCCTGTTTACCCGTGTGGATATATCCACAGCTCAAACATCGCCAGGTGATTTCCTCTGGACGTTCAAAGACCCTTTCTTTTGCAATATTTTCTGCAAGCTCCCGGTACATCTCTTCGTGGTTCCGTTCGGCAACAATAATGGCATCCAGGGTATCGGCTGCCCGCACAAAGCCTTCTTCCCTGGCAATTTTGGAAAATCCGGGATACATCTCCGTGTGGATATAAAGCTCCAGATCTGCGGCAGACACCAGATTGGCATGGGTGTCTTTGATGACCCCGGCAGGAAAACTCCAATTTATCTGTTGTTCACCCCCATTGAAAAACTTGAAAAACCGCAGGCCATGTTCACATTCCTGATCCGAGGTTTCTGTGAAAATTTTGGCAATATGGACAAACCCATCATCATGGGCACGCCGGGAAAAGAATTTATACCGGGTACTGGCCTGGGACTCTGCGGCAAATGCGGTGAGTAAATTTTGTGCGGTTTTGCTTTCTCGAAATTTTACCATGGACTGCTTTCCCCCTTTTACACTGAATAATCAAGTCTTTTAAATTTGGGGTTGGTCATAACATGGGCCACTTTGTAATATTTTTTTTAACCTAACAATCAAGTCAGTAATTACAGCCAATTGACAATAACATGTATTCGGCTCCCGTATAGTGGCGCATTTTATGACCAACTCCTCAAATTTCGTAAAAAGCTTGATCATCCGCTTAGGAATTTCCCCTTAATTAATCTGTCTTTTTTACAAAGAAAGCCATGATATTAACGGGTCAGGATTATTTGTATATAGTAGATTATTTTCGGGGAAACCCCTTACAGAATGCTACTCTTCAATAATAATGGCTTCTGCACCACACTCGTTTGCTGCCCTGCGCACTACGTCTTCGAGGTGTTTTGGAATTTCATCCATTTTTACAATGGAGAGAAGTTGATCTTCGTCATACTCAAAGATCTCAGGGCATAGCTCGTTACAGTTTCTGTCACCCATGCACTCTTTTGTAATGGTTACCTTCATGAAACAATCTCCTTTTTTTAAATGTTAATGGTCTATTCTTTAACGGCACAACTTACGATAACTAATAATGGGTATCCTTCATATGACCCCAAAAGTCCTTTACAGCCTTTTAGAAAAATTCCCTACAAATAGGGAGTGATCAAAGAAAGTGTAAAGTAGTTTTAAAGGATGCCCTAAGGAACCAGTCTTAAATAACTTGCCCATTTCAGAACACGCTACCGTTGAAGGATAGTGTTTCCCAATTTTTAAATGGGTATGTTATTTCGGACTCATTCCTAAAATGATTAATAGTTTTATCCATCCCATCTTAAACAGTCAAACAGAAATTATAAATATGTCAGGTAATTTAACCTTATTTTCGCTGCCATGAGTGAAATTTCTCCACCCAGGCGAGTAATTTTTCTGGTTTGTGTGCCCGTTTCCATTCACCGGCAACGTATTTGTTGGCCTCGGCCATGGTGGGATAGATATGGATGGTTCCCAAAATTTTGTTCAATCCCAGGCCCGCTTTCATGGCCAGCACAAATTCGGCAATGGTATCCCCGGCGTGATGTCCCACCAGGGTGACCCCGAGGATCTTATCCTTTCCTGGAATGGTGAGGACTTTTACAAACCCCTGGGCGTTGCCATCGGCAATGGCCCGATCCAGATCCTCCAGGTTGTAGCGGGTGATCTCATAATCAATATTCTTTGCCTTGGCATCGGTCTCATTGAGCCCCACCCGGGCGACTTCCGGGTCGGTGAAGGTGGCCCAGGGGATGGTGCTGTAGTCCACCCGGAATTTTTTAAATCCCCCGAACAGGGCATTCACCGATGCATACCAGGACTGATGGGCTGCCACATGGGTAAACTGGTAAGGGCCTGCCACGTCTCCGGCGCAAAAGATGGTGGGAATACTGGTTTCCATGAACTCTCCGGCATCAATGGTTCCTCTCGGGGTGAGTTGGACTCCCAATTCCTCCAGACCAAAGCCAGTTACGTTGGGTTGACGTCCCAGGGCCACCAACATCTGATCAAAGGCGATGTTCACTTCCTGAGCATTGTGGGTGCACACCAGATACCGGGTATCTCCTTCCACCACCACGGCCTTTGCCCCATGCTGGGTGAGTACCTTTATTCCCTGGGATTCAAATTGTTCGTTGATCAACAGGGACACCTCTGGGTCTTCTCGTTTCATGAGATGGGCTCCCCGCTGAACCAGGGTCACTTGGGAACCCAACCCGGCAAATGCCTGGGCCAGTTCGCAGCCAATGGGCCCACCTCCCAGTATCATGAGGCGGGGGGGCAACTCTTTCATTTCCCAGATGGTGTCAGAGGTATAAAACGGAATGGTATCAAGGCCGGGTAGATCGGGCACCATGGGTCGGGCCCCGGTGGCCACCACAATATTGCGGGTGGTTAAAGTGGTGCCGTTCACCTCCACCTCCCAGGGGGATCTTATAACGGCATTTCCCTTTATGCATTCCACACCAAGATCTGTGTAACGCTCCACGGAATCGTGGGGGGCTACGGTTTTGATCACCTGGTGAACCCGGGCCATAACGGTCTTAAAATCAAATTCAATTTTGCCGTGGTGAAACCCAAAGTCCCTGGCCCTGTTCACCTGGGAGAGCATGCGGGCGCTGCGGATCAGGGCCTTACTGGGCACACATCCGGTGTTGAGGCAATCCCCTCCCATTTTGTGTTTTTCCACCACCGCCACCTTTGCCTTTACAGCGGCAGCAATGTAGGAGGCCACAAGACCGGCTGATCCAGCCCCCAGCACCACCAGGTTATAATCAAATTTACGGGGGCGGGGATAATGAGACATCAGCTTTCGGTGGCGTACCATATCAACAATTTTTTTGGCCACCAGGGAGAAAATCCCCAGGAGTACAAAGGCAAAGAGGATTCCCGGTGACAAAATACCCTTGAGGGAATCAATGCGGGCCAGTTGGGTTCCCGCATTGACAAACACCATGCAGCCCCCCAACATGCCCACCAGGCTCACCCCGGCAAATACCCGGGTGGAAATGGTCGTGACCCCCATGACAAGATTGATGATAAAAAAAGGGAAAATGGGCACCAGGCGCAGGGTTAAAAGATAAAATGCCCCCTCTCGTTCAAGACCCTGGTTGATTTTCACAAGTTTATCTTTGAATCGTTTCTGGATATAATTCCTGAATAAAAACCTGGAAACCAGAAAGGCCAGGGTGGCCCCGATGGTGCTTGATATAACGGCAAGCAGGGTTCCTTTGAATAGGCCAAACAGCGCCCCGCCTGCCAGGGTCATGACGGCAGCACCGGGCAGGGAGAGGGCCGCCATGGCAATGTATGAAACCATGTAAAGTCCCATGGTGACAAGGGCATGATCGCCATAAAATGTCTGAAAGCGCACTTGCTGGGTCTTTAAGCTTGTCAGGGAAAAAAAGTGGTGGAGGTCAAATGTGAAAAAAAGGCCCACAGCGCATAGCACAGCAATCACCACCATGGGTTTTCCCATTGAAAAAGCAGGTTTTCTTTTTGTCACAATCACACTCCTTACCATCGGTTCGAGCATTTTTTTTATTAGAAAATAGAACTTCCGGGCAACCTCAGCAGAGCCCCCCCGATGGGTAATAGGAACCGGCCAATTGGGCCGTCTACGGGCCCATTGCCCGTCGGGGGGGGCGGCATAATGCCATTTGGCTCCGCGTCTACGACCCAATATTCGTTGTGTCCAAGAGGACATGCCTGTTTACATGAAAGAGTAGGGATATCTAGCACTCTTTCAGCTATTCCCGGTCAAATTCAGGATAACTATCTATAATTGTTATCTTTAACCTTTTTAACTTCATGAAACTACCTTGGTAAATATTAAATAATATCAGGCAGTTAAATTATGGCCGGGAACTGCTGACACTCTTTTATGCTTCGTTGTGGGTAGGCCAAGGCCAGAATACGGTCTGCCCGTGGCAGTTATTTATTCAATAGCCTGGAACAGCTTCATGAATTTCCGATCAATGTAATCCTTAAGCTTGAACGCCAGACGACCTTTCAAGATAAGCCAGCCTTTCTTTAAAACCCCCAGGCCATCACCGAGATTAAAAATCAGCAGATAGTCGCCACCGGGATCAAAAACTTTCAGGGGCGTTTCCGTGAGGCATGCCATGAGATTGTGAAGCAGTATGGGGTTTTCCCGCACTGCATACACCCCCACCTTATCCAGGGGAGAATCCTGGAAATAGATACAGTCTCCTCCTCCAAATATCTCAGGATACCCGGTGCTTTGGAGATATTTGTTCACCAGAAGCCCTCCATCCGGGCCCGTGGGAAGTCCGGATTGTTCAAAAATGGTGGAGGGCTTAACCCCCAGGGCCATGAAAATAAAATCAGCAGAAAAGGTCTCCCCTGATTTCAGTAAGATCGTTTTATCTTTTACCTGGGAGACATATCCTGACTCATTGAGGATTACACCCCGCTGTTTAAGAATGCCCATGACCCCCTGTCTGATCTTTTCAGGGAACCGACTCATGAAACGCTCACCGGCAAAAATGGTAATCTCCGGCTCATGAAGCGCTGACCCATGGGTCAACTGCCTTACATTGCCTGCAATTTCCGCCGAGGAAGGACCGCCTCCCACAATGGCAATGGATATTTTTTTCTGGCCAGTGAGTTCCAGGATTCGGGTCTGGGCCTCCATGAGTTTTTCAATGGGTTTTACCGGATAGACATCTTTGTCATCGCCCATGACGCTGTCTTGAGGCACATAACTGCCAGCATTAAAGGAGATGACGTCATAGGACAGGGTCTTTCCCGATGCCAGGAACAAGGTCCGGGTGTCTGGATCAATGCGGATGCCCTTGTCCTCTATAAAGGTACCGCCCTTTTTTTCCACCACATGTTTTGTGGCAAAGCAAATTTCTTCGGGGGTATAGGTGTTCCCCAGCATGCCAGGCCCCATACCCGAATAATAGTGGTGGGTGGACGGACCCACCACGGTGACCTGGAACCCCTTTTGTACAAATTCTTCCAGATGGGCCAGGGTTTCCATGTGGGCATGGCCTCCGCCCACCAATATCAGCGTTTTTCCCATGTTTTTCTCCCCTGTATATGTTTAAATGCGATCCATTAATTTACCCAATTCCTCAAGATGGCTGCGCTCTTCCCGGGCAATCTGGGTGAGAATATCTCGGCTTTTTTCATTTCCAACCTTTGCGGCAGTGCGCTGGTACATGTCCAGGGCCTGGGCCTCAATGGACATGGCAATGGAGATAACATCCACTGGGGATTCCCAGTCCGGATTGTACATTCTGGCATATTCATCGGTGGTCATTCCTCCTTCCACGGCCTTGACCACGATGTTATTTTCAAAGGCTTCCAGGGTGGGATTTGTATCAGACAATTCAAGATATTGCTGGAAAAGGCGCTCCTGGTGTTTCACCTCAATTTCGGCAAGGAGGGAGAAAAGCTCCTGAACCTGGGTGTTTTTTACCTTTTGTGCCATGGAGAGATAATAGTCCCGCAGCCCCTGTTCCAGGGAGTATGCCACTATCAAGGTATCTTCTGGGGATTCACTGCCATCAAAGAGTTCAACCCCCAGTTCCTGGCTGCCCACGGCGGCGTGCCCCTTCCATGCCTTAAATCCACCGGCCACATTAATCACATGCTCAAATCCTTTCCCGGCCATCATCTGCGCAGCAACCCGGCTGCGCCCCCCAACGGCTCAGTACACCAGTTGGGTTTTTTCCGGGTCCAGTTCGTGGAGGCGATCTCCCAGTTCCGGCAGGGGAATCAGGGTGGCTCCGGGGATGTGGCCTTGTTCGTACTCTGATGGCTGGCGTACATCCAGCACGGTGAATTCATTCACATCTCTTTGATCCATGAAGGCTTTGGCTTCATTGGTGTCCAGGGATTTGGCCGGGGTTAAGAATTGTTTCCACTTCATAAGATAGATCCTCCTTTTTTTATAACATACATGGTAGTCACCACTGCCACAACGAATATTGGGTCGTAGACGCGGAGCCAAATGGCATTATGCCGCCCCCCCGACGGGCAATGGGCCCGGCCGGAACCGTAGACGGCACAATTGGCCGGTTCCTATTACCCATCGGGGGGGGGCTCTGCTGAGGCTACTTGGACACTTCATTGTCATATAAACTGCCACAGGCAGACCATATTCTGGCCTCGGCCTACCCACAACTAAGCATGAAAATCCGGCAAATTTCCCAGGACTTTCTGGCATCCTTCATCTGAGCTCAAAGGTAGTTTACACTCTTTTGGGAAAAGCTTCTCCAATCGTAAACTGATCAAAAAAATTGTAAAGCGCTTTTGAAGGATGCCGACTTTCTTATAAAAAAAACTGCCACGGGCAGACCGTGGCTTTATTAAAGCAATGGCTTTAAGCGTGATTCCATTTCCATTCGGGGAACCGCACCCACAAGGGTATCTTTGAGTTGACCCTCCTTGAAAAAAAGCAGGGTGGGGATGCTTTTGACGTTGTATTTGGAACCGGTTACCGGATTTTCATCCATGTTTATTTTAACTATTTTAGCCCGTCCGGCATAGTCACCGGCAAGACCATCCAGCAGGGGGGCCATGGATTTGCAGGGGCCACACCAGGGGGCCCAGCAATCCACCACCACAATACCTTTATGCCCAAGTACGGCCGTGTCAAATTGACTGTCGTTGATGTTCACGGGAAACCAGGGAATATTGGCAAGGGATGCCCGGCACTTTGCGCACACTGGTTTTTGCTTTGTCTTGGTACGGGGAATTCTGTTTCTGGTACCGCAGCTTGTACATGCAATAATAATCGAGTCGTTAGTCATGACAGATACCTCTTTTCAGGAAAAAATGTTTTTTAGAACGAATAAAACCAAAAGCAAAAAACATGCCCATTATTTTTTTATTGCAATAACTGCCACGGGCAGATCGTATTCTGGCCTCGGCCTGCCCACAACGAAGTATGAAAGAATATTAGATCTGTCTACTCTTTCATATAAAAATTCTTTGGGAGTTCGGCATCCTTCAAAATTACTTTACACTTTTTTTGATTATTCCACATTTGCAGAAGCTTTTTCCAAAAGACTGTAAACTACTTTTGGGGTCATATGAAGGATGCCGGGAGTTCAATGATCTCCTTGGGGTCTGGTTGTAACTTAGCCCATTTTTCGGATGGCCTTTTACTGGACTTTATGTGGCATTCAACGTATTAAAAGGGGATAAAATCAAACTCGAATAGATGGTAAGGCTATTTTGAAATATTTTCAACATTTATATGGAGATTTTTTCCATGGGAAAGAAACGCATTAAGATTATTTCATGGAACGTCAACGGATTAAGGGCGGTTCTGAAAAAGGGGTTCCACAAGTCAGTTGAAGACCTTGATCCTGATATTTTGCTCTTGCAGGAGACCAAACTCCAGGCTCATCAGCGCACCCAAGAGATGCAGCCCTTCATGGATTACCATGACCACTGGGCCTATTCCACGGTGAAAAAGGGCTACAGCGGGGTGGCTGCATACACCCGGCCAATGCCGGACACCGTAAATGCAGGCATGGGCGTTCCCCGGTATGATGATGAGGGGCGGATACTGGAGCTGGATTATGGTCATTTCATTCTATTTAATGTTTATTTTCCCAACGGTCAGATGAGTGAAGAGCGCCTTCAGTATAAAATGGATTTTTATGCCAACTTCTTTGCCCATGCCCAAAACTTGCAGGACAATGGGAAAAGTCTTGTCATCACCGGTGATTTTAATATTGCACACAATGAAATAGATCTAAAAAATCCAGGCCCCAACAGCAAACGGTCGGGATTTTTACCCAGTGAACGCAAGCTTCTGGATGAAATCATCGCCCAGGGGTATGTGGATACCTTTCGGTTCCTACATCCTGAAACGGTTGAATATTCATGGTGGTCCTATCGGTTCAATGCCAGGAAAAACAATGCCGGGTGGCGCATAGACTATTTTTTCGTCACCCAGGATATCATTGATAAGGGGTGGCTGAAAACCGCATTCATTGAAAATGAAATCCTGGGGTCTGACCATTGTCCGGTGGGCATCACCCTGGAAATATAAGCACACAGAGCTTGAATTAAAATGGGTCGTAAATATGGGGCACTGGCCAAACATTTACATTACCAAGCCGAATATTTGCGAGCTGTGCGGGTAGCAATTATTTATAGCGCATTAACATACAAATGTAATAAATTAGGGCTGTTTGAGCCGTCAAGTTGTATCTATACTGGGGTGTCTAAATCAGCCATTTTTCTTGCTCGGTTTCTGAACCCTGCTATGATTGTTGGAAAGAGCTTAAAATCAGGCATTTTAATCAATATTATCAGGTTTTAAAACCGAGCAAAAAAAATGGAAGTAAAAGTGGATTTTTGGACACCCCATATCTATACCTTGTAAATAGCACTGAGATTCTGATCCAAATAGGCTCAGCGATGATCTACCCGTACAGCTCGAAAATTATTGGGAATGGCGCCTGAAGATATTCACCTGGAGGCGGTGCATGGGATTAAGGAAATGCCAAGCCTTCCCATCATTAATATGTTGTCAAAAACCGTGGTGATTCATAAAGAGTAGATTCTTTTATAAAAAACATCCCCTGAATCTTGACATCAAAATCCAGGGGATGTGTAATTGCCTGCCGGATGATTTTTCCCCTGAGCCCAAATAATAAATGTGGAAAAGGAGGTAACCCCATATATTATATGGCCAACCACATGGCAGGCAAATTTCAAGTAAACAGTCTTTTTAAATAATTAGTTTATCATGCCAGGTCACGCCGATCGGACATATCCACAAGGACTCGTTCTCTGCTTTTATCAATGCCAAGTTCTTTTCTTTTCTTGTCAATGTGGGCAATCATTTTGTGTGCCATTTCAATGGGATCTATGGCGTGATCCCATTTTCCAAGACCCTCCTCGGATTCCAATCCGTCAAAGAGATAGTTGTGAAATTTGGTGTTTTCAATGGTGGGAAAGGTCACCCCAAACACCGTGTACACACCGGATGCCACAAAATACTGGCCGATGGCAATGGCTTTTTCACTCATAAATTCCGGGGCTGCACCCGCCACGGGCAGATCTGCAATGCTGTTGCCAAGGCCTCCCTGGGCCACCATGGCCGAGGCTGCAATCAGTATGCGGCTGTTGTCCACGCATGAACCAAGGCCCAACACCGGCGGCATACCCACGGTTTCGCAGACTTCCTGGAGCCCCGGGCCTGCAAGATGAGCCGCTTCCGGTGTAGAAAACCCTGCCTTGGCCATGGCAATCTGGGCACACCCGGTGAGCAGCACCAGCACATCATTTTTGATCAGCTCCTGCACCAGTTTGATGTGGGAGTCGTCCTGTTTTACCCTGGGGTTGGTACAGCCCACCACTCCGGCCACGCCGCGGATTCTGCCGTTGATAATATTTTCATTTAATGGGGCATAACCGCCGCGAAAGGTGCCGCCCAACATGTACTCAATGTATTCGTGGGAAAACCCCTGGACTCCTTTGTTAACCGTTTTGGGAATTTCGATTTCATGCGTTCTGTTCTTGAATCGGGTGATGGCCTTGATGACAATTTCGTCAGTGCATCCACTGGGGTTGTGTTCCTCAAACTCCACATGGGTGGCACCCTCAATGTGGGCCCGGGTGTTGGTGGTGATTAAAGGGGTATCATAGCACTGGGCCACGGCGGCCAGTCCTTGTTTGATGCACTGAATATCAACGGCCATGGCGTCCACGGCACCGGTGACCAGAATGGCCTCCGTGGAAGAAAAGTTTCCGGCATGGGGCACCCCGTGTCGGGCCATCATCTCCGCACCAGAACAGCACATGCCCACCAGGTTAATTCCCTGGGCACCCGCAGCCTTCGCCGCATCAACAAAGGTCTTTTCGCTCACGGACACCAGCATGGATTCAAAGAGATTGGGTTCATGACCATGGATGATAATATTGACCATATCTTTTTTTAATACGCCCATGTTCACCTCTGCATTGATGGGAGAGGGCGTTCCAAAAAGAATGTCGGAAATCTCCGTGGATACCATGGAGCCCCCCCATCCATCGGAAAGGGCCGTGCGACTGGCCTGCTTGGTAATGTTTTTATAATGCTGATCCACCCCCATGGTGGTTCGATGCATCATTTCCACGACCTCCCGCATGGCACCTCTTGGCACAATGTCCAACTTGCGCCATGTTTCCAGTGTTCCCGCCGGTACCCGCTTCATAAAGGGGATTTCACCACTTACCTGGGTATAGGTTCTCTCAAGTTCTTTGTATAGATCTGTTGCAATCTCCTTGGTTGTCCTGCCCTCGGTTTCAATGTCCAGGGATTTTGCCACCCGCTCAAGCTTGCTCTCGTCCTTGATTTCATAGTCCAGAATCTTATTATTGACGACATCACGGAACAGTTCCAGCATGGCCATACCATGATCGGTATGAGCCGCTGATCCTCCGGCAACAGCCCTTGCGAAATTACGGGCCATGATGGTATCAATGGTGGCGCCACATACCCCCACCTTTGCATAGGGATCACGGGGATTGATACGGCATGGGCCCATGAAACAATGCTTGCAGCAGGCGGAATTAGCCCCAATGGGACAAGCCTTCATGTCTGCCGCCCGATCAAAATGAAGGGTGACCCCATCTTTTCTGGCCTTGGTGATCATCTGGGCTGTGGAATCACAGGCAGTGCAGTCCTTGGGATCTAATTGTTTTTTGATCTCTTCTTTGGATTTTGCCATTTGGGCCTCCTGGTGTTTTATGGATTTTTGTTCGCCTTCTGGTTTTTGTCACGATAACAAATCATCAGCTATTTCCGGCCGAATTAAGGATAACTATTTATAATTATTAGACTTTACCTTTTTATCTTCACGGAACTAACTTGATTGTATAGGAATTTCCATTTTATGAACTGTTAAATCAGCGGGTTGTAAAAAGTCCGCCCAAAGGGCGCTTATTTAATGAATATTAAATAATATCAGTTAGTTAAATTGTGACTGGGGATTGCTGACAAATCATCCTGAGCCGGAATCAGTTAAGTCCCTGAACATCTGTTTTGAAACATAAAACCCATAGATATAAAATACATATATTCATTGAATGCCGAAAAAAATATGTGTGGGAACTTATGATAAATGAATGCTTTTACGGCTACCCACTTAAGGCAGGATAGCCTTTAAAATAAAGCATCTTACCATCCTTGACCTTAGGGGTTAAAAGCAATTACCCACATAAAAAGTCTTGAAAATATCCCGCCTTAAGTGGGTAGCCGCTTTTACAATTATCAGAAACACAATTGTCTCAATGATATGATACAACCCTGAAGCACAAAAAAAAATTCACGATTTTGTGTCGTGGAATATATCTTTTTGCCACCCCACACTGGCTCAATTCTTTGTTCATGGGGAGAACACCTCCTTTCAGGGAAGAATCACAATGGATAAATGGGAAAAAATGGGTTTAATGATTCCACAGGCTTGTATATTGATGCCACAATGTGGCAACTATATTAAAGATAATGCATTAATTTTGCCAAACAAGCCCCCAGGGAAATAAAATCGTGGGAGACCTTGGTGTGTAATTTGATAGGGTTCATTTGAAGGGCTACAAAATCGTGGTTTTGGACTTGCAAGAGTTTTAAATTAAGACTATAGTATTTTGAAATTGTCGAAGGTATACTGGAATCATTTTTCACTGTTTCATAATAAGGGAGGCGCTATGACTACACCACAGCATTGTCCAGGGTTTGAACAGTTTAGAGACCTTAAATCATTCACATGTCAATGTCCTGAATGCGGTAAGGATAATGAAATATTTTCAGACGAATTTGACAAGGCCCACAAATGTACCAGCTGCGGTAAACCCATCGAATTTTCAAAGTGTGCTGCAGCGAAATAAAAATTAAACATGACAAGCGTTAAAGAAGGAGAGATCATGACGTTTAAATCTGTAGATGAGATTCTGGAATATGCCATTGACCGGGAAAAAGAGGCAGTGGCATTTTACACGGATCTCAGCACAAAAGACACCTTTGCCTCGGTGAAAGAGACCTTTGTCCGTTTTGCCAAAGAAGAAGAAAAGCACGTTGAGCTTCTCCAGGGAATCAGCGCAGACACAGCCAAGGTAGAAAGCTATAAGTTGGCAAAAGTTCCAGACCTTAAGATCAGTGATTATCTGGTGGAAACGGAATATAAAGAGGGGATGTTCATGCAGGACATCTTGAGAATTGCCATGAAAAAAGAAGAGATGGCGGTGAAACTCTACCAGGATCTTTCTGAAAAGGCAGATAATGCCAACTTCTGTAAACTGTTTGATCTGCTGGCCCAGGAAGAATCAAAACACAAATTGGCTCTGGAAACCATGTACGACGATTTCCTTGCAGACAATGAAAACTGATTCGCTTCCAAGAAAATAACAATGCGCCGGGGATGACCATCTCTTTTCTCCGGCGCGTCTCCATTTGGACTCTTAAATCTGACATGGCAGAATAATGTACTGATATCAAAACTTGCTTTTTTAGGCCACAGGTACACCCACTTGGGATTTCAGACCTAAGAATCTAAACGGCTCATCCCCCAATTCCTGAAAAGGTCTCCCCCGAGGTACCATGATCGAAGTCAAACGAAGACTGCAAATATTTTTTCTTATTTTCATTGGCATCACCGTGCTGGGAACCCTTGGATTCATGTACTTTGAGTCCCTTAGCTTCACCGATGCCTTTTATTTTAATATCGTCACCATGTCCACGGTGGGGTATGGGGATATCCATCCCACGATTCCTGCCACTCGGTTGTTGTCCATTTTTTTGATTGTCCTGGGGGGGGGCAGTTTTTTAGGGGTGATTGCCAATCTAACGGAGTTGATCCTGCTCCGGCGGGAGGCCCGGAATCGCATGCGAAAAATCAACATGGTTCTGGGCATTTTTTTCAGTGAAACCGGATACCAGCTTTTGAATATTTTTTCCCGGTGTGACACGGAAATAGAAAATATCCGACAGCATCTCGTGGTGAGCACCAAGTGGACTGGGGAACATTTTACTGCGGCACGACTTCAATTAAAAAAACACGATTTCAAACTTGACATTAGTGATCTTGCTGAGTTCAAAGATCTGCGCGACTTTTTAACCAGCCGGCGCAGATCCCTGATCAGTCTTCTTGAAAACCCTGCCATTATTGAAGATGAGGGCTTCAGTGAAACCCTTTTGTCTGTGTTTCATCTCACCGATGAATTAAACAGTCGGGAGGACTTTAAGGGTCTTCCACCCACAGATGTTCGACATCTTGCCATGGATATGAGCCGATCCTATCGGTTTACACTGGAACAATGGCTTAACTATCTCCAACATCTCAAAGTTCATTACCCTTATATTTTTTCCCTGGCCATCCGAAAAAATCCCTTTGATCCCCATGCCAACCCGGTTGTTAATCTTTAAAAACCAGTTTTCCGCCCAGAAACCCTGCCACACCGGCAGCTCCCACCATGGCAGCATTGATCAGGATAAAGAGCCATGCATAGCAGGAGTGGAGCACGGCAGGGTCTTTCATAAACCACACCAGACTCACCAGGCAAGCCAGAAAGGTGACAAATGCCGCGATGATTTTGATTTTGAAAAACATCGTCATGGCAGAGTTGTATTTTTTTACCCACTCCACAAATCCCGCGAAAATCACCAGGGGAAGTGCCACAAGCACCACGACTATATTGTAAAAACCCGCCGTTGCAAGACTCTCCATATTAAATATCAATGAGGCCACAAAAAAGAGCACTGCAACGGGCAGAACCCCATTGGGAAAATGGACAGACACGGGATGGAGATGGTGTTTGAGCATCTGATCCTGTATAAAGTCAACCATGCGAAACATGGGAATTTTTTTGCGCCGGGCCGCTTTGATTTCCATTTCCAGTGCCGCTATTTTTTCTTTGGCAGAGGGGGCTGGTGATGGGGTGGTTTTACTGGGTTTTCCTGGGGGTTTTTTCCCCTTACCCGGGGACTCATCCGCTTCTCCTTCTTTTAAAAGAATAAACTTTGAGGCAGGTGCTTTGCAGATGGGACACACCTCTGGTGGTTCTTCTCCTTCGTGAATATATCCACAAATAATACATTTCCACTTCTTCATGCGGGTCAGTCTCCTTCTCTGTTATCAATGTCAACAAAACTGCATTCATCCGGTCCACAATAATCGCCTACATAGGTGGCCCCGGGCCTGTACAGGGCCGGTTTGGGCGCTGCCGTTGCAAATTGTTCTTCCATGACATGGGCAGCCCAGCCACTTACCCGGGACAGGGCAAATATGGGGGTAAAAAAGTCCGTGGGAATTCCCATGGTGTAAAAAAGAGAGGCACTGTAAAAATCAACGTTCACAAAAATATCCATTTGCTTGTGGGTTTTAAAGGCTTTTTTTGCCTTTACTTCCAGGGCCTTTGACAGTTCATACCACCGAGTGTCTCCCATGATTTCCCCCAGACGTTGGGACATGGGGGCCAGAATGTCGGCCCGGGGATCATCCACCTGGTAAACCGCATGGCCAAGCCCCATGATCTTACCGCCTGAAGAAAGGGTCTTTTCAATATACGCATCAATGGCATCAGGAGTACCAATGGATTTTAACATCTCCATCACCCGCACATTGGCCCCCCCATGGAGTTCTCCGGAAAGAGAGCCCATGGCCGCAGAAAGCGAGGCATACATGTGGGCCCTTGTGGATGCCACCTGTCGGGCCGTGAAGGTGGAGGCGTTAAAGGAATGTTCGGCATGGAGTACAAGGCCGGTGTCAAAGAAATGCATGATTTCCGGGTGGGGCATCTCTCCTTTGAGCATGTATAAAAAATTGGCACCATGATCCAGATCATCCCGGGGGTTCACCTGGGGGTTCCCATTGCGAATGCGTTCCCATGCGGCCACAAGGGTGGGAAACCCCGCAATGATATAAAGTGCACTTTCCAGGGCTGCTTCAATGCTCTTTTCTTGGGCACGGGCATCGGCTTGGACCAGAAGGGGGATGGCCGCCTGGAAAACATCCATGGGTTTGGAGGACGGGGGAAGGGCTTTCATGAACCCAAAAATAGATTCAGGAATTTGCCGCTTTTCTGTTAATTGCTGCTTGAATTGAACCAGTTCTTCCCGGGTGGGAAGATCTTCATAGAGTAGCAGATACACAATTTCCTCAAAGGATGCCTTTTGGGCAAGATCCGACACAAGGTATCCACGATAGATCAGTTTACCCAATGCCCCGTCCACATTACTGATCTTGGTACTGGCCACACTGGCGCCCCGAAGGCCTGTATTCATTACCGGCATGCACTCGTTCATAGGTGTCCTCCTACTCTAAAAAATCTTTTCCGGCGGTCTTCTTTCCGGAACATATTCCCCCACCTTTTCCCCTCCATGGAGAGACTTTGAAACATAGAGACCACAAAAACAAGCTCCATATTCTTTGACATCGGCTTCCCGATAGTCACAGGGGCAGATGATATCTTTATCTGCTTCTTTGTCACCGCATGCCAGGCGGCAGGGGCACGCCATGTAGCCATAAATCTCCTTGTTGTTCATGAGGGAGTCAAGGAGTTCATATACCAGATCAAGATCCTCATTAAAGTAATACCCCTTGGGTTCATGGACTTTTTTCAGTTTTTCATAAAACGTTTTAATATCCATAGTTAGAGTCCCAGCGCCTCCTTGATTTCATCTTCCTGGAATCCCACAATCACCCGTTCATTGATAACAATGGTGGGAAAGGAGCATCTGGGATTCATTTTTTTTATGTCTGCCACAATGGATTTACGCTCATCTCCCTTTAAACAGTCCACATCAATAAAGCTATATTCCACACTACACTCGCTGAGAAAGCGCTTGGCAGCCTTGCAGTGACTGCATGTGCTCAAAGAATAAATGGTTGCACAATTTTTGTGATCATTTTGAGCCTCAGTCATTATTCCCCATCCTTCATCTGGCATTCTTTATCCCATTCCGGGCAGGCATCTTCCATGGGGGTTTCATATTTAAGCACACATTCACCACATTCCATCTCTACGTTGGGGACATCTCCAAATTTTTTTATGAGTTCTTCTTTACTCAGGTGAGCCACTGCACTGCAACCGCACTGGGGACAGGATGTTTTTAACGCGTATTTTTTACCCATGATAACCTCCTAAGAAATTTAACAATGATTTCGAATAAAAGAACAAACAATTACAATGATATTTCAATAAAGTAATACAAGTTTCATACCATTAGATGGTCAAAGATGTCAAAATCATTCCAATATATTCTTTATTGATCAATTATTGCTGGGGAATTTCGGAGAAATTATCTGTGGACAGCAGCGGAATAAATTTAGTTTTTGCATGAAGGAAGGCCCCTTGGAATTCAACATGAGTCTTGAAAAAAAAATATATTTATGACACCATTTCCAACCAGGATATTATCAAGAGCCCTAAGGGTTTCATTCCACAGAAAACTTAACCCAATTCATCATGAATTGTCTCAAGTGGGTAAGGGATAGAATCAAGCCCGGGATCTACATTAATTGATTATGATTAAGTATCCGAGCATATATTCCTCAAAATAAAAGCCATAAATATCAATGGTATATGTCTGTGGAATACCGAAAAACATATGTGTGGGTACTTATCACCTTAATCGTTAATTTAGCAAGGGGAAACGATGACAATAGATGGGGCGTATTCCCATTTTTTCGGTTGGAGAGTTAACTCTTTGATTTATCAAGATATTTTATTTTGTATCAATGGATAGTGGCTTAATGAAATCAATGGGTTATGTGATGGGCCGGGAAAATGGGAATGCGCCCCAATAGATGAGCCTGTTGATTAAGTCGCTTTTTGCAAAATAACCATACAACATCTTGATATTGGATGATTTAATATCCAGCATATTGTATCTATAATCCAGAGATTTCAAAACCCAGCACCCAGCATCTGCTTTTTCTTTTAAAAAATAAAAAAGGAGTCTAAATATGACAAAATGGTATTGCACGATGTGTCACACTGAAGTTGAGCAGGACAATGCTCCGGATCATTGCACCACCTGCATGGCAGCGGGAAAATTGATCCTGGATGTTGAGGCGGGAATTCCTGCCACCCCGGAAGATGTAAGAGATCAGGCCAGAAAACGCCTTAAGGGGCTGTGCGCGGCCTATCCTGCATGTGACGGTAATTTTGATAAGGTGTGTCAAAAAGAGGCCTATGGTAAGCCCATTGGATTTGGCGGGGCAGGGCAGGGCTCATCCTTTCGGAACAATGCCCAGGCCCTTATGAATATACGTCTTAAAATGAGGGTGGTGGGGGAGCATGTGGAACCCGATGCCTCCATTCAGTTTTTGGGTATGAATTTGGATTTCCCAGTGATGGGAGCCTCCACCGCAGGTATTGAGAAGTATAATGATTCCATGCCGGAAAAGGATTTCTGCCGGGCCATTGTTAATGGATGCCGTGAAGCGGGTACCATTGGCTGGCGGGGAGATACCTGGTTTTACACACCGGAAAACAACCCTGCGCTACAGGTGCTTAAGGAAGAAAAGGGCCAGGGCATCCCCATTTTCAAACCCCGGGCCCAGGACGTTTTAAAAAAATTGATCCACATGGCTGAAGATGCAGGCTGTCCTGCTGTGGGTCTGGATCTGGACGGCTGTGGCTCCACCATCATGGCCCGGAATAACCAGCCGGTGTTCCGAAAGAGCATGAAAGATATCAGAGAGCTTGTGGAATTTACCGCTTTGCCCTTTATCACCAAGGGCATCATGGCTGTGGAAGATGCAGAAGCCTGTGCCGAAGCAGGGGCAAAGGTGGTGGCGGTTTCCAACCATGGCGGCAGGGTTCTGGATGCCACCCCCGGTACTGCCGAGGTGTTGCCCCTCATTGCGGATCAGCTCAAGGGTAAAGTCTTTATCACCGTGGATGGAGGGGTTCGAACCGGATATGATGTGTTGAAAATGATCGCCCTGGGCGCTGATGCGGTGCTGTTGGGCCGGGATGCCATCCGGGCTGCCGTGGGGGGAGGTACTCTTGGGGTACGACTCCACATGGAGCATGTTAAAAAAATATTTAAAAAAGCCATGTTCATGACTGGCCAGAATCGTGTGGCCGACATTGACAGGAATATTCTGTATTAATGACTCAATTTTTTGAGTTGGCAATCTGACCCATGTTGTATGGCTGCAAACACCCATGTCCTGTAGGACACAACGAATACTGGGTCGTAGACGCGGAGCCAAATGATATCATGCCGCCCCCCCCCGACGGGTAATGGGCCCGGCCCGGAACCGTTAGACGGCCCAATTGGCCGGTTCCTATTACCCATCGGGGGGGGGCTCTGCTGAGGGTTTTTTGACACTTCATTTTCATATAAAAACATACATGGCTGTAAGACCAGCCACAACGAAAAACGAAAGTCCTTTAATTTTAGCACGTTGCTGAGACTTTCATATAAACTGCCACGGGCAGACCGTATTCTGGCCTCGGCCTGTCCACAACGAAGCATGAAAGAATATTAGACATGTCTACTCTTTCATATAAAAAATATGGGCAGCGGAAATTGCCCTGGAGATAGTTTGATGTCACTGATTTTTCTTTATCTTGCCCTGGGGGCTGTTGCCGGCGTATTGGCCGGTCTTTTGGGTATTGGTGGCGGGCTTGTCATTGTGCCCATGCTCACCTTTGCGTTCACAGGCCAGGGCTTTGCCCATGACCATATTCTTCATCTGGCTCTGGGCACATCCCTTGCCAGTATTTTGTTCACCTCTCTGTCAAGTGTCCGATCCCATAACAAAAGAGGGGCGGTAATCTGGCCGGTGGTATTTAAAATAACCCCGGGAATTCTGGTGGGCACCTTTGTGGGCGCCTGGATCGCTTCCCAGCTCAGTACCAATTTTTTAAAAGGCTTTTTTGGCGTATTTCTGCTTTATGTGGGTACCCAGATGCTTCTGGGTATCAAGCCTGAATCCACCCGTGATATGCCTGCTAAGTCGACCATGTTCGGTGCCGGTGGGATTATTGGTATTTTTTCCAGCCTGGTGGGTATTGGTGGCGGTACCTTGTCAGTGCCCTTCTTAGTGTGGCACAAAACGGCCATTCGTAATGCCATTGGCACCTCTTCTGCCATTGGGTTTCCCATTGCTGTGGCGGGTACACTGGGGTATCTGCTCAATGGGTGGGGGGTGGCGGATTTGCCCCCTTACAGTCTGGGATACATCCAGGGCACAGCACTTGCAGGTATTGTGGCAGCCAGCGTCTGTACGGCCCCGTTAGGAGCAAAGCTTGCACACACGCTTCCGGTGGACAAGCTTAAAAGAATTTTTGCGTTGTTACTCTACTTTGTGGCAATTCGCATGATCTGGTCTATTTTTTAAAATTTTTATTACCCCAGCAGCAAAAGGAGATTAAAATGGCTGAAGTTTTAATTGTTTATGCAACCCGTTCCAGAGAAACCCTTAAAATTGCTGAACTCATTGCCGAAGGTATTCGTATTTCCGGGCATGGTGCCACCTTGAAAAATGCCAATGAAATCAAATCCGAAGAGGCATTAAAGGGCTTTGACGGATATGTTTTTGGTTCTGCAACCTATCATGGGGAAATGATCGCTTCCATGAAACAAGTGCTTTTCCTTGCCGAGCGGGCAGAATTAAAAGGGCTTCCAGGCGGCTCCTTTGGTGCCTTTGGCTGGAGTGGTGAAGCTCCCCAACGAATATTTGATACCATGGTTAACATTTATGGCATGAACATGGTGGGTTCTCCTCTGACGCTTAAGGCCAGCTGGCTTGATGGCGGTGTCCCCATGGCCCAGGATTATGGTAAAGATCTTGCCAAACTGCTGGGATAGACGTGATTTCTCAAATTTTAGAAAAATGGAATTTTACTTTTTCCAGACCCTGCCGGGACAGTCTCATTCCCGGCAGCCCGGAACGGTGTGAAGAGCGGATGGTGGTGGAAGATGACCACCAAAGGCGGTTTGTGCTGGAAAAATTCACATTGGATCAGATACCCCATAAACGAAAAATAGCCTTTGTTCTCCATCATCTTAAAGAACAGGGGCTTTCATGGGTTTATCCCCCTTTGAATAATTTTGAAAAGGCGGCCATCACCCGTTTCCAGGGAGCTGGCTGGCAGTTGACTCCCTTTATCAACGGCGTTCCCCTGCATCGACCTGAATACGCCTTTGAGGCATGGCGGGGTGAGGTGCTGGCCCGTATCCTGATTGAATTAAAACAAAGGGCGGATAAACCGCCGGGCATTGAACAAGGGGATCTCTTTTCCATCACCACCTATGTGATTCAGCTCAGCCAGACCCTCAAGGCGCGTGAGTCAAAGATATTTAAGCAGCTAGAACCGATTTTCAGCCACCTTCAACAGCATTTTTTCCAAGTACATGATCAGATTCCCCCGGGGTTTAGCCATGGCGATTTTCATCCCATCAATATCATTTGGTCCAGGGATGGGATTAATGGAGTCATTGACTGGGAATTCATGGGGTGGAAGCCTGAAATCTATGACCTTGCCAATCTTCTGGGTTGCCTTGGCATGGAAGATCCCCCGGCGTTGGTGGGGGATCTGGTGTCGTCTCTTCTCCACGACCTGGAGGTCGGGGAGTTTTTTTGCCCTGTGGGCTGGCAATCGTTGCTGGACTTTGTCATTGCCCTTCGGTTTGCCTGGCTTTCTGAATGGTTGAGAAAAAAAGATGAGGAAATGATTGATTTGGAACTGGTCTACCTCAACCTGCTTGTGGAAAATCATGGGGATATCACAGCCAGTTGGAATGCAATGCTGCCATGATTGTTTTATATGAAACTCCGTCCAAAATACTGGAATACTTGGAGTTTTATTTTTCGTTGTGGCAGGTGGTTACTGCCATGTAGGTTTTTATATGAAAATGAAGTGTCAAAGTACTCTCAGCAGAGCCCCCCCCGATGGGTAATAGGAACCGGCCAATTGTGCCGTCTAACGGTTCCGGCCGGGCCCATTGCCCGTCGGGGGGGGCGGCATGATATCATTTGGCTCCGCGTCTACGACCCAATATTCGTTGTGCCCTACAGGACATGCCCGTTTATATGAAAATGAAATCTCCAACACCCTCAGCAGAGCCCCCTCCGATGGGTAATAGGAACCGGCCAATTGGGCTGTCTAACAGTCCCGGGCCGGGCCCATTGCCCGTCGGAGGGGGCGGCATAGCACCATTTTTAATTTTTGTTGTGGCAAGAGATCTTGCTATGGTCATTTTTTTGAAAAGATAATATCCCCGTAAAAGGTGGTGGCTTCTTCACCGGTATTGTCGGTGTCGGTCATGATGGCCACCCCGGAAATCATGGGAGGATCCTGGCCAAACAGTTTGCGGTAGTCATCGCGGATGTTTCGTCGCTCCTTAACCCAGGTATTTAAGTTACTGCCGCCGCTTTCCACCACCACCATAATCACCCTGGAGGTGTAAGCATTGGGCACAGACGTCCCCTGGGGAGCCTTTCCATCCCAAATGTAGTTGATGGCACCCATGGGAGGGTATTCACCATAAATCAATTTTGCTGCATTATATTTTGTTTTTTCAAAAAATCCCAGCCGGGAGCTGTCATAGGCAAAGGTGATATAAATCCGTGCAGGATAATCATCCCCTGCTTTAAGGGTGACATCACCATTCTTTAACATATTCCGGGTTTTCCATCGCCAGGAAATAACAGGGTATTGCATGGGATCAATGGAAATTTGGCGCATGAGTCCCGAAGATGCCCCATTGCTGTGAGCCTTTATGACCACCATGCCATCCTCCCTGACTAAATCATAGGTGGTGTGATTTGTTATTTTTTTAAACTCCATGGGTTCCCAGCCCCGGGGTTGGGCATCTTCCGGGGAGGCAGATGAAAAATGACCCACCATCACCGTTGATTCGGTACTATTGACCGTTGGCACACCTCCCCATACAATTAATCCGGAAACAAACAGTGAGTATAGTATTTTTTTGACAGGCATGGTTCATCCTCCATTTTTTATTTATCCATAAAAATTCAAGCTTAATTGTCTCAACTTTTGAAACATAATTGTCTCTTTTTGAGATAGTGTGTCATTATCATTGGAACCCATTGCCAACGTGTCGATCAAACTTCAAGTTTTTTGGCTGTGGTATGGGCCAGTCAGAATAGTTCCCAAAATTAAGGGCATAAAAAATACATCCCGGCATGAAAATTGATAGGATCATTTAGAGAATCCATTCACCATTGCAGGTGATCAGGATCGGGAATACATTTGACAAAGGTTAAAACTTTGCCCTATGGTTTACAAGGAGAAAAAACAAGTATAATATTCTATTTCAGTTTTTTGAATTAAGTTCATCTTTTTTGTGATTTTTTTATCATATTAAAGAACCAGACCTGTATTAAGTTTGTCCAGATACCTGGACAGGGTTTTGATAAGATATTTTACACAATTTAATAAGACAGCTAAGGGGGAGAATAGTTATGAGTAAATATGAGTGTCCATGCGATTATGTGTACGATCCTGCTGAAGGCGATTATGACAATGGTATTGAGGCTGGAACCGCTTTTGAAGACCTTCCAGATGGTTGGGTATGCCCCCTTTGTGGCGCAGAAAAAGAGTTTTTTGAGAAACTTGATTAAGAGGAGGCTTCAACATGTTTAAACCTGTTGAAATAGCACCGGGTATCTATTCTGTGGGATGCCGGGATTGGGATATCCGGGATTTTCATGGATATTCCACCTATGAAGGCACTTCTTACAATGCTTTTTTGATTTTAGATGAAAAAAATGTCCTCATTGACACGGTTAAAAAGGAGTTCAGTCAGGAACTCCTGGATAACATCAGTAAAATAATTGATCCGGCTGACATTGATGTTGTCATCAGCAATCATACAGAGATGGATCATTCCGGTGCTCTCACCGCTGTTATGGAGCGTATTGGTAAGGATAAAACAGTTTTATGCTCCAAGATGGGCCTTAAAAATTTGAACAGCCATTTTCCCGGAAAGCTTAACCTGCGGGCCGTTGAAAATGGGGAAGAGCTTGATCTGGGCGAGCGAACCCTTGCCTTCATGGAAACCAAGATGCTGCATTGGCCGGACAGCATGTTTACCTATGTGAAAGAAGATAAAATCCTTTTTTCCAGTGATGCCTTTGGCCAGCATTATGCCGGAGACTGTGCCTTTGACGATGAAATTGGTGATAAGGTCATGGATCATGCGGCAAAATACTATGCCAATATTCTGCTCAACTATTCTTCCAGAGTCCAGACGCTCTTAAAATCCGTCCAGGAATCCGGGCTTGAGATCAACATGATCTGTCCGGATCATGGGGTAATTTTTCGGGATAATCCCGGTGCCATTATCGAAAAATACGACCAGTGGAGTAAGCAGGGATGCAAGAAAAAAGCGGTTATCATTTTTGATACCATGTGGAAAAGCACCGCCACCATGGCAAGAGAAGTTGCCAAGGGCATTGAATCCCGGGATGTTCATGTGCGACTGATGAATACACGGAAGTGCCACAGAAGTGATATCATGACAGAAGTGTTGGATGCCAAGGCTCTTGTGGTGGGCTCTCCCACCCTGAATAATGGTATATTCCCGGTGGTGGCCGATGTAATGACCTATATCAAGGGATTAAAACCCCAGAATCGCATGGCAGCCGCATTTGGCTCCTATGGCTGGAGTGGTGAATCTGTAAAGATTCTCAACCGGGAATTTGAGGCCATGAAGATGGATGTGATACATGAGGGATTAAAAGTTCAGTATGTACCCGATGGGGCAGACCTTGAAAAATGTTTCCTCATGGGACGGGATATTGCTGATAAAATTATTCAAGCTTGTTAATTGAGGTTTGTTTTAGTGGTAAGTACCCGAGCATATATTCTTCAAAAAAAACATAGAAATATCAATGATATATGTCTGTGGAATACCGAAAAACATATGTGTGGGTACTTATTCACAATAATTTAAAGAATGAGTCCGAAATAATTTTTCCATCATCACGGAGACGGGGACAGATTTAAACATCTGTCCCCTAAGCGCACAAATGGGCAACTTATTTAAAGTTCATTCCTAAGCTAAGCGTTAAAAAAATATAAGGAGAAACTGAATGGGATACGATTTCAGTGCAGATGAAATTTTTGAGATGGCAAAGCAGATTGAAGTGAACGGGGCCGCTTTTTACAGAAAAGCCGCAGCAAAGGTGACCGGGGAAGCAGAACAAAAATTTCTCAAAACCCTTGCCGCCATGGAAGATCAGCATGAAAAGACCTTTGCCGATATGCAGGCAGATTTGAAAAAAGAAGATCAAGAGAACCTGATTTTTGATCCCCAGGGAGAAGCGGTTCTATATCTACAGGCCATGGCTGATACAAAGATTTTCTTTAAAAAAGAGGAACCAGGCGATGACATGAAGGACATTCTCGCCGCTGCCATTAAAGCAGAGCAGGATTCCATTGTGTTCTATCTTGGCATGAAGGAACTGGTTTCTGGTGCGGCCAGTAAACAGCGGGTGGAAGATATTATCAAAGAAGAGATGTCCCATATCCGGCTTTTGTCCAACAAGCTTTCGGCCATAGCATAGTTTACCCTCGGTTCGATAGTCATCATAACATACTGTAATCTAAATAAAATTTTATTTGAATTTTTTATTTATTGCTTCTTTATATCAATAAATTCAATTTGTTATAAAACAATGGTCGAACCGATGGTAATTTACTGCCACCTTTTAGAAAATCAGGAGAGAGATCATGGCTAAAAATGCATTGTTTGTATTTAACGGCGACCCCATGTGCTTTATCCATGTGCTTTTGAATGCATTGGACATGCACGAAAAAGGAGATGAAGTCAAGGTGATCCTTGAAGGGGCATCGGTGAAACTGCTGCCAGAACTTGTTAAGCCCGGCAACCCTCTGAACGGATTGTGGAAAAAAACCCGGGATGCTGGTGTCATTGACGGAGTTTGTAAAGCATGCGCCCAGAAACTGGGAACACTGGATGCGGCAATGGAACAGGAACTTCCCCTTTTGGTGGATCTTTCCGGCCACGCCGGTATGGCCGGGTATCAGAAACAGGGGTTTGTTATTATTACCTTTTAAACAAGACCTTTGCCAATTTTATAAACTGCCATGGGCAGACCGTATTTTTGACCCGGCCTGCCCATAACTAAGATTGAAATACCACCTTGGTTTGCCCACAACATGGGGCAGAAATAAATTCTGCCCCTACGTTTTTAATTTTTGCATTACGCCTTTAAATTCCCATGTTTTGACAAAGGCAAGGGAGGCAATTAGTAATGATAAAAAGGGATTGGTTCTAAGACTGGCCGCTTCTAACTTTTTTTAAAATTATTGCACTGTAACTATTTAATAATATAACAGATATTTTTAAGTGAGTTTTAGCACTGACTACAAGTGCCGACGTTAGAACCAAGCCCGATAAAAATGACATTATGTGAACCCCGAGGATTTCGAGGCGGGGACAGATTTAAAAATCTGTCCCCAAGCAAGCGCATTAATCAATCAAACGCCATGTCAGTTGTCCAGTTTTCCCAGACTTTTCCCACCAGATCGACGCCGGGATTCAGCACTTTTTTACCCGGTTTCCAGCCAGAGGGGGTCGCTTCGGAGCCCTTGGATGCGCGAACCAGTTGAAATGCCTGGATCTGTCGAAGGGTTTCACTGATATTTCGACCCACAGGGGGGGTGAGTACTTCAAATCCCTGGATGATTCCATCGGGATCAATGAGAAAACGTCCCCGGTTCTCAACACCGGCATCGGGATCATATACACCATACATGGTACCGACCTTGCCACCGGCATCGGAAAGCATGGGAAAGGGAACCCCGTCTTTCACCATTTTTGACAATTCGTGATCATTCCACATTTTATGGACAAACATGCTGTCAATGCTCATGGAAAGCACTTCTGCGCCCAATTTTTGGAATTCAGGGTATGTTTCAGCAACTGCTGAAATTTCAGTAGCTCATACAAAGGTAAAATCACCGGGATAAAAACATAAAACCACCCATTTGCCCAGATGTTCTGATAATTTTACATTGACGAAGTTATTATTATGATAACCTGCCGCTGTGAAGTCAGGGGCTTTTTTACCGACTTGTATCATTTTCCTCTCCTTGATAATGGGTGTATCATTTTTTTCCACGGGATCAACGGCCTGGACATCTTCGACGGGGCCGCCAGCCGGGCGTTCACATCCAGCGCTCAACTCTTCTGACATGTTTGAACCTCCTGATGAAAAGTTTGGATATCCATCATATAACCTCAAATGTAGCTTACACTTTTTTGAAAGGCTTGCCCTAAGAGGGGGCATTGCTCCGGAAGGTGTAAAGAAGGAATGAAGGACTCCACATTTCGGATTTAAAATAAAATACAGATGGCATTTGAATGCCGCCGCTATGTAGGCATAGAATAACCCGGATAACGGCGGTTAAATAATCAATCTTAATGGATTGGCAGGTCTTATAACTGCCACGGGCAGACCGTATTATGGCCCTGGCCTGCCCACAACGAAGCATGAAAACCCGTCAGATTTGCCAGGACTTTCTTATAACTGCCACGGGCAGACCGTATTATGGCCCTGGCCTGCCCACAGCGAAACATGAAAGAATATTAGATCTGTCTACTCTTTCATATAAAAACATATATCTGACCCGTGCTGATCCATCCCACTGGATAGTGCATAGTCAAACTAAAATTTAGGCTTTTACATACCGTAGGAGTATTACACCAGAGCGTCTTTGAAAATCAGCAAGCCTAAAATTAAGTGATGACAATGCACTATGCCGATAGGATTAAAAATAAGCGAAATTAAAAAATAGGTGAAGCAGGATCAGGCTTTCCATAATCCATGTAGATTACAAAATTCCCTGGCCGTTACGTTTTGTGCATCAGTGAGAAAAGTGGCTTCAGGGGTGTCACCGGGGTTTAGAAATTTTCGGTAAACCATTCCCTCTGCATTAAGTTCAATCCACTCAATGTAGTGTTTCTCTTCCATGGGATGGGCAACCCCTCCCACCTTGACAAGATACCCCCCTTCAATTTTCTCAATGACAGGTACATGTTTTTCCAGGGCTGCATCCACTGTGTTTTCCGTCATCAATGTCATGGGCTGATTGCAGCAACTCAGCGGGGGTTTTTCTCCATGCAGAACTTCAACAATATTTCCACATTTATCACATTTGTAAATACCCAGTTTTTCCGCCATGATACCTCCTTTAAATGATTAATTATATTCTTTAAAACTGCCCCATAAGTATGTGGGTATGATCGTACTTTAGGGACTCGGGATAAAATAATCGTTCCAATCTCCCCCCTCTCCATTTATAAAGATGTGCAGGGAGCTGAGGCAATGGGACGGTTATTTTTGATTGAGCCCCTTACATTGTCACGGGTTAATAGTTTTCACCCAGAAGTTCAAAATGCGCCTTTGCATGGGCACATGCCGCACAGGCATCCGGGGCTTGAGTTCCTTCATGGAGATAGCCACAGTTACGGCAGCGCCATGTAACGCTTGTGTCTCGTTTAAAGACTTTGTCACTTTCAATGTTGGCCTTTAAATCAAGAAATCTTTTTTCGTGTTGTTTTTCTGCAACGGCAATGGCCATGAATACATCGGCAATGGCATCAAATCCTTCTTTTTTTGCCGTTGCGGCAAATTCAGGATACATGGTGGTGTGTTCGTAGTTCTCTCCGGCTGCAGATGCCTCAAGGTTTTCCACGGTGGCCTTTAAGGCACCAGCTGGAAAGACTGCGGTGATTTCAATTTCTTCTCCGCTTTTCAGAAATTTAAATAGGCGTTTGGCATGCTCTTTTTCCTGGTCAGCGGTCTCTTCAAAAATATGAGCCATCTGTACAAAGCCCTCTTTTTTGGCAAGACTTGCAAAATAGTTGTATCGATTCCTTGCCTGGGATTCGCCTGCAAAGGCTTTGAGTAGATTTTTTTCCGTTTCTGTTCCCTTCAATTCTGCCATGTTTTACTATTCTCCTTTTATTTTTTTCAGTATCTTGTTGAACGGCGTGGTATCTCCGAGCATGATACAGCCAATGATATTTCCATCGGTGTCTTTTACAATTTTTTGATATACGGTATCTGTGGCCACGATGTCTGAGTTCATCTTTCCTTCCACATCAATATCCCCAGCCGATGCAAGGGAGATACCCGCCACCTTTAAAATATTGGAGGGGGGGATGTTTTTAAAGGTTGCCTTCCCCCCTGCCATATTTATGCCTGCCACCCGTCCCTGCTCAGCGGCCTCGGGCCAGATGCAAAAATTGATGTCGTCAAACTGTGCCACATCTCCGGCGGCATATACCCCGGTAAGGGATGTTTCCATTTGTTCATTTACCACAATGCCACGATCTGTTTTCATGCCTGAATCGGCCACCAGGGACAATTCCGAGCGAACCCCCGCAGAAAAGAGAACGGCATGAGCCTTAAGTGTCTCACCGGATTTGAGACATACGCCATCCACACGGTCTTTGCCGGAAATCTCCTGGGTGACCTCCCCGAGTCTGAAGGTAAACCCCATGGCCTCCAAAAGGGATTGTAGCCTTGCAGCCCCTTCATTATCCAATTGCCGTGGCAGAAGTCGGTCAAAAAACTCCACAACTGTCACCCGTTTGCCCGTGCTGACCAGGGCCGAAGCCGCTTCAAGACCCAGAAGTCCACCGCCAATGAGCACCAGCTCTTTGTCATCTGTATCCAGGGCCGCCAATGCCCTGGCATCGGCTGCGGTTCTCAGGCTGAAAACCCCTTTTTTATCGCTGCCTTTGATGGGGGGGATAAAAGAATTGCTCCCCGTTGCCAGGAGCAGCGTATCATAGGGAAACAACCTTCCATCTTCTGACACTGCCGTTTTGTTTTTATAGTCCACATGGGACACTATCGTATCTGTTATAAGGTTGATCCCGTGTTGCTCGTGCCAGGGGAGGTCTTTAATAATCAAGGCATGTTCCTGGATTTTTCCGCTTAGAAATTCTGGAATCCGTATGCGGCTGTACAGGGGAAGAGATTCTTTGGTGATCATGGTAATCCCTGCGGTGGAATCATGTTTTTGGATCTGTTCCGCCGCAGTTGTACCGGCTACCCCGTTACCGATGATAAGATGTGATGTCATGGTTCCCCCTGATGGTTATGAACTTCATTGTGATATGGGTTGTCAAGATAAGCAATTATCCTGCCAGACAGACAGACAGATGAGTGGAACTATTGTACTGATAAATCCCACACTCTTTTTAAAGAGCCTGAACCACACCAGCAAATTGAGATAATGATTATAGCCTTTTGAAGGGAAAAAGAACAAGAAAAAAAAGGAAAACTTACCGCTTGTTCTGTCTGCTGCAAATGTGATACCTAATCTAAATAGTCTTGAATCTCCCTCCTGGAATGCCAGATGTTATAATTCGGTTCTAAAAAAGGAACAATTGAGGATGCTGACAGAAAAAGAAAGAATTGATTTGATGACAGAATTAAGCATAGAACTCAGTCAGGTTCAGGATATGGACATTCTCATGGAGCACATTTTGAGCAGGGCTCGCATGGTGGCCAATGCAGATGCCGGTTCCATATATATAAGGGAAGAAGCGTGTCTTCACATCGCTTTTACCCAAAATGATACGCTCCAGAGTCGCCTCAAGCCCGAAGAAAAATTAATTTACTCCTCTTTTTGTATTGAAGTCAATAAGGAGAGTATTGCAGGCTATGTGGCGGTCACAGGAGAATTATTGAACATCAATGATGTATATCATATAGACCCATCTGAGCCCTATCATTTTAATCAAGACATAGATCACAGGGCAGATTATAAGACAAAATCCATGCTCACCCTTCCCCTGAAACAGTTCAATGGCGAGGTTTTGGGCGTTCTTCAAATTATTAATGCCCGGGATGGCCAAGGTAATATTACCACCTTTTTCCAGGAAGATCAGAAAATAATGTGTCATTTTGCGGCAACGGCCTCCATGGCCCTGGAACGGGCGAGAATGACCCGAATTATTCTGTTGCGCATGGTTCACATGGCTGAACTCAGGGATCCGTGGGAAACCGGTGCCCATGTAAATAGGGTGGCTGCCTATGCCACTGAAATTTATGAAGGGTGGGCACTTCGTCGGGGGGAGTGTCGAAAAAAAATTGACCAGGTCAGGGATCGATTGCGCATCGCAGCGATGCTCCACGATGTGGGAAAGGTGGGGATCTCTGATATTATTTTAAAGAAACCGGGAAAACTCACCCAGGAAGAATATGAAATCATGAAGGCCCACACCACCATTGGAAAACGTGTGTTCATCAAAAAAGCATCAGACTACGACGATGATGCCATGGAGGTGGCCCTGAACCACCACGAACGATGGGATGGTACGGGGTATCCCGGTTATGTGGATGACACCGACACCCCCATCCCCGGTAAGGTGGATGCCAATGGAAAAGCATTGGGCAAAAAGGGGGAGGAAATTCCTTTATTTGGGCGTATTGTTGCCATTGCCGATGTTTACGACGCTCTATGTTCCAGAAGGGTCTATAAAGAAGCCTGGGATGATGAACGGGTACATTCAACCATGCGGGAACAGTCAGGGATTCATTTTGACCCGGAACTCATTGATAATTTTTTTGAGCGTATAAAAATTATCCATGCCATCCGGAAACGGTATAAGGAAGAGACAAAATAATTGGGACGTCAGTCAGTTTTTGTTAATATCCGTTTTAAGACTCTTGATGTTTGTATTTTATGGGTTTCCCATTGGATACCGGGAGATTAAAAATTGCCAGGCCCCTTTATAGGTTCTGTGAACTTTTTAACTGGACCATAGCGTATTCATAATAAAATTTGGAGGATAAAATGCCACACAGAATATTTTTTGTCATTGTGTTATGTCTCTTTTTTTTTAATGCAGCACCGAGTGGGGCTCAGGAAGAGACAAACAATAGTACCCGGGCCAAAATAGGGATATTAATTAAGTCTGGTGAATGCATTAGCGGGGCAAAATCCCATACAAGGTTAAAGTCAGGAGATTCTTTTCGGGTCTATGTCCAACCAGAAGACAGGTGCGTCATCTATATTATACGTACAGATGAAAAAAGAGCTCGTCTGGTAAATATGACGGAGCAGACAATGCACAGTTCAATGCTTGTTCTGCCGTCACCCCGGGAATATTTTCATGTGGAAGGTAACAGCGATGCAGAGCAGATCACCATTATCTGTAGCCCGCTAAAATTGCCGGAGCTTTCACCCCTGGAAGCCAATGATATAAGCTTTCCTCGGTGGGCATCCATACAAGATACTTTAATTCAAAAAAGTCAGATGATCTTACCCGCTGAAAATGAAGAACCCATTTCCATTGGTGGTACTGTAAGGGGCCTTGATACATCATCAAACGGATCGGCCTTTGTGAAAAAACTTCGGATTTATTCGGGAAAGGGGCTGCTGGTGAAAAATTATGAGTTCAAGGTTAAAAAATAAATATCTGATCAAGATCATTCTGCTGTCGTCAGTTTTTTTCTTTTTTGCAATAGCTATTTTTTTTTTCATAACCCAACGTGTCTGGACTCAATACGACTATAAACTCATTGATTTTTATTATAAGCAGGCGGTGAAATATGGCTATGGACCGGAACCTGCTTTTAATCCTCAGATTGTTTATCTCACCATCACAGATGAGTCTTATAATTATTTTGGAAAAAATTATCTGGACAGAAAAGATATGGCAAGGGTTAGCCTTGCCCTTGCCAATTTAGATCCTGAATCTGTAATTTATGATATCCTTTTTGTGCGGGAAAGCACCCCCGATGCAGATCAGCAGTTTTTACAGTCTCTGGAGCGCATTGGATCTGTTTATTTACCCACTGCCCTGTCATTGTCCCATAGCCCTGTTGAATTTAAATGGGGAAAAGGGCAAGCCTATGATCAATTACGATCCAACGGGTTCTTTCCCGGTGGTGAAACAGGCGTGTCAAAACCCTACCATGCAAAAAACGCCCTTTTACAGCTCAATTCTTTTAGTCAGGTCGCCAAGGGTTCCGGAGACATAAACGTCATTGCCGATGCCGACAGCGTTTATCGGCACAGCCCCATTCTGATGAAAATCGATGATTTCTATTACCCCTCCTTTAGTCTTGCCGTTTTTCTGTCCTGGGCCAATGTTAATTCTGGAGACATACACATTGAATGGGGAAAAAAAATCATCGTTTCTGCAACAACGGACAATTCTCTTGACTCGGATGTTGTCATCCCCATAGACGAGCGGGGCAATGTTTTTGTTCCATTTGTGAATGCCATGGGCAATGATTTTAAAGTCATGACCGCTCATGCACTTCTTGATTATTTTTCCGATGAAAATTTAAGGGGAAATCTGCTGGATTTTTTTGAAGGTAATTTTGTTCTCATTGCAGACATTGCCACCGGCACCTCAGACCTGGGAGATACCCCCCTTAAAGATCGAACCCCTCTTGTGGCCATGCACGCATCCATTTTAAATGGGCTGCTGACAAACACTTTTTATACTCCCTGGGCGTTTAGACATGTGCTGCTTGTTTTAGTTGGTATCTATCTTTTGCTGTTAAGCGCAGCACTTTTGAAATCCCCATGGGTGTTATATGGAACAGGGGCTGCATTGACAGTGGGGATAATGGTGTTCACAGGGTCGGAATTTATTCATTTTCGTCTTTTCCCGGTGTTTACCGTTGAACTGACAACCTTGACGGTTTTTTTGGGGTTGATCATCACACTGGAAGGGGTGATGTCAAAGAATCGCACATTCATTAAAAATACCTTTGCCAAGTACGTCCCCAAAGAAGTTGTTACTGAGTTGTTAAACAATCCTGCCTTGGTGAAACTGGGTGGTGAATCGCGAACAGCAACGATTCTTTTTTCTGACATTGTTGATTTTACATCTGTCTCTGAAAAAATTGCACCGGATATCCTGGTGAAATTATTAAATGAGTATTTCTCCGAGATGACGGATATTATTCTTTATCAGAAGGGTATTATTGATAAATACATCGGGGATGCCATTATGGCGGAATTCGGTATCCCCCTTGTCATTCCAAATCATGCGGATCATGCTGTAACAGCAGCGCTTAAAATGCAACAGCGATTGGGTGAGCTCAGAAAAGACTGGCAAAAAAGGGGTTTACCCCGGTTACGCTGCCGTATGGGGATCAACACCGGTATCATGATTGTCGGTAATATCGGATCGAAAAACGGTTTTGATTATACCGCCATCGGAGACGCAGTAAATCTTGCCGCCCGCATTGAAGGGGCAAATAAGCGATATGGGACATCTATTATTATTTCCCAGGGAACCCTGGAAAGCCTGACTCCAGGTGAGTTCAAGATTAGAATCCTGGATTTTGTGAAGGTAAAAGGTAAAAAACGGGCTGTTAAAATTTATGAAGTTTATGGGTTTGGAACAGAATCTCTACCGCTTAAGGATGAAGAGTATTACCAATTGTATGATGAGGGTTTTAATGCCTATCTTGTGGGTAATTTTTCAACGGCCAAGGATATGTTTCTAAAAGCCCTTTCGCTGCACCCAGGAGATCCTGGGAGCATCAACTTGATCCATCGCATGGAAACGTTGATTGCCAACCCCATACCCCATGATTGGGATGGTTCTGTTTCATTAACTGTAAAATAATAGCTGTAAAAATTTAGCTCCTTCATCCTTTATCCTTTATCGATAACTTAATATCTCACGATGCTTTAGCGTGAGCATTGAGAGTGGGGAGTTCTTTTGTTAAGCCTGTTCAATTCGCCACAAACTCCTGCGTGACCACCGGAAATCCGGCAAGTTCTCTGATATAGGGGGCGGCAGGAGGGGCATCCTGGAAGCTCCAGGCAATTTTTTATCTGTGTCATTTATAGGTGATCGTCTTGTTTAATTATTCAATAACCCACATGTCCTAGCGGACACAACGAATATAGAAAATGGTTGTATGCCGCCCCCGGGGAGGGGTAATGGAAGCGACCCGGAACTGTTAGACAGCCCAATTGGTCTCTTCCATTACCCCTCCCCGGGGGCTCTGCTGAGGTAACCTTAGAGGCTACCTTTTCATATAACATACATGGCTGTAACCACCAGCCACAACGAAAAATGAAAATCTTTTAATTCCAGCATGTTGGTGAGACTTTCTTATAAAAAGAAAACTAACGACAAGGAGTGGAAATGAAAAAATTAAGGCCTGATTCTAACCGTTTTGGTACTTTAATCGTGCTGAATTTCTTGCTTGCCAGTTGTTTTATGATTTGTTTTTCCCAGAGGGTGCAGGCAGATGTGGTCACCGACGGCTCGGTGGGTCCCAATCAATCTCTTTCCGGCCCGGATTTTGTGATACCAGATACCTTGGGAACCACCACCGGAACCAACCTGTTTCACAGTTTCCAAAAATTTGGTATCACCCAGGATCAAAGTGCCACCTTCACCGGCCCGGATACCATTGATAATGTGATTTCACGGGTAACCGGCGGTGAAATATCAAACATAGATGGCCTGCTGCGATCGGAGGTGGGACAGGCAGATTTTTTTTTCATTAACCCCAGCGGGGTTGTCTTTGGTGAAAATGCCTGTGTGGATGTTCCGGCGGCCTTTCATGTCAGTACTGCTGACGCGCTTAACTTTGAAGACGGCTCAGTGTTCAGTGCTTCCTCCCCGGATGCCAGCACATTGACCATGGCCACCCCGGAATCCTTTGGTTTTCTTGGGGCACAATCAGCAAGTATTGAGATAAATGGTGCCCTGCTGGAGTTTCAGCCGGGAAGTCATGTTTCCTTGACCAGTGGGGATATCACCATAAAGGGTACAGCCACCCAGGATGCTGAACTGGTAAGCGAGGCAGGAGAAATTCATCTAACTGCAATGGGTACAACAACAGGAGATGTTCCCATCACTGAAAATTTAATAACAGATCCTGACGGAAATCTGGTCATGAATTCAGCCCGAGTTGAAACCAGCGGTAATGGTGGCGGCTATGTGCTTGTTCAAGCCGGCAATGTTGACATGGATAAGACTATGATTGAAACAAATAATACTGGAGATAATGTTGGCGAAGGGGGGATTTGTTTCATAATCGAAGAAAATTTTTCATTGATCAATGAAAGCTGTCTGAATAGTTATGTTTTGGGTGATGGTGTTTCTGGAAATATTGTTGTAAATGCTGATAAAATGACCATTGATGGTGATGCAAATAAAAATATTACAGGTATTATAAATTATGCACGAACCATGTCCAAGGCTAATTCTGGGAGCGTTGAAATAAATGTCGACGGCCTATTAGAATTACTCAATGGCGGAATAATTGGCACTATTACTGATTCAAAATACGGTGCCGATGCTGGGAATGTGAGAGTTACTGCAGGAATACTTAAAATTGATGGACAGGGAAGTGACGCAGTTACTGGTATTGTAAGTCAGGCCCAAAGCCAACAGGGCTCCACAACTTTCATTAGTGAGTCCGGTGGTAATGCTGGTTCCGTAGATGTCAGTGTTGCTGGCCTTATTGAATTAATAAATCTTGCTCAAATATCAAGTTCTACATGGTCATTAGGTAATTCTGGCAATATTACTGTCAGTGCGGGAGAGATGACTATTGATCGTCAAGAAGGCAAATCCCCTGCTGGAATTATGAGTAATGCTTACGCTGGTTCCAATGGGAGGGCAGGATCAGTGAAATTAGAGGTTGATGGATTGTTAAAGTTAATCAACGGTGGTCAAATTACAAGCAGTACATTTGCGAAAGGAGATGCTGGAAGTATCATTGTTAATGCGGGAGAAATAAGCATTGATGGGTGTGGTCATGATACTCACTTGACTGGTATTTCAAGTTCCGCTTATTCAGAGTCTGAAGGTAACGCTGGTGAAATTAGAATATCAGTAAATGGTCTTATGGAGCTTATTAATAACGGCATCATAACAAGTTCCACATGGTCAAAAGGTGATGCTGGAAATATTATAATTGATGCTAACGAAATAAATATTGATGGATATGGTCATAATGAGCAAGTAACTGGTATTTCAAGTTCAGCTTATTCAAAGTCTGAAGGTGATGCCGGTGAAATTAGAATATCAGTAAATGGTCTCATGGAGCTTATTAATGACGTTGAAATATCAAGCAGTACATGGGCCAAAGGGAATGCAGGCGGTGTTACTGTTAATGCTGGTGAATTAAGAATAGATCATCAAGGCGGAGAAGGAGCGACCTGGATTCTAAGCACAACAATTTCAGGGTCCGAAGGCAACGCTGGGATAGTGAAAATAAAAGTTGAAGGTTTGATGGAAGTTATTAATGGAGCAGATATTTCAACCACAACATGGGGAAAGGGAAATGGGGGGAATGTGTTTATCGAAGCTGCTGAATTAATAATAGATGGAACCGGTAAAGATTCAGATGTAGGTATTGGAAGTAATGCCAGGCTTGGGGAGGACGCTGAAGGGAATGCAGGATCCGTGAATATAACCGTTAATGGTTCGTTGAAAATAATAAATGGTGCCCAGCTTGCGAGCTCGACATTTGCAAACGGAAATGCCGGTAACATAATCGTTAATGCGTCTGATTTGTTTCTTGATTCAAGCTATATTAAAGGGGCTGCATTTTCTGAAACAGGGGGATATGTTGGTAATATTTCAATCAATTCGGATTCTGTGACGCTCTTGAATAACAGTAAAATTACCATTGCCGCAAATCAGACGCTTTCCACCGATAAAATTGCAGAGATGCCTCAAAGATCAATTACTATAAATACCAAGAACCTCTATCTTGATCAAAGTTCCACCATTAGCTCTGAAAGCACTCAAAATGTTCCGGCAAGTGAGGTTAATATCCATGCTAACAACATAACACTAAAAAATAACAGTAGCATAACCACCTCTTCCAATGATGCCGATGGTGGTACTATTACTATCCAGACTGACAGTGTGTTCCTGAATGACAGTCTCATTACCACATCAGTGGCAGGCATCACCGGCAGTGGTGGAGACATCACCATCCAGGGTATCAGCAAGGATGGAGGTATCATCCCGGCAGATGCCCTTGCCATGAAAGGGGGATTCATCCAGGCCAACACCGCTGCCGCTGCCGCAGATGCCAGTGGAGGTAATATCACCATCATTGCCCGGGCAGTGGTTTCCGATTTTCTGTATGAATTCCAGGTAGGTGGCGAAGAACGCCAGGAATTCCAACCCGGCCAATATCTAAACGTCATCCAGGCAGCATCTGAGGGAGGGGAGAGCGGTAATATTAACATCACCGCCCCAGAAATAGACATCAGCGGATCCCTTGCCAATGTGGGCACCTATTTTGTAAAACCCGCCCAAATGGCGACCAACCCCTGTGTGGCCACCATCGGCCAGACGACAAGTTCCCTGATCCAGGGAGGCCGGGGGGGCATTCCAGAAACCCCGAACGATCTTTCCTCCGTATCCTACATGGGCCATCGCCTTGACCAAATATTCAATGAGGATAACTAAATGCGAAAAACATTTTCCATCAGCCTGATCTCTTTTCTGCTTATCATTGGCTTTTGCTGCCCAGTCCAGTCGGGTCCTGTAAAAGATTTGAGCAAGCCGTCACCAACGGATCAACCCAAACTGCCGGATTATCTGCCAGATAAACAGGACAAGGACGTCATTCTGCCCCCCCAGCCAGAGATAAAGGGCAGCGCGCCTGCCACCCCTTTGTTTGTTCTCACTGATGTCGTGTTTGAAGGCAATACAGTCTTTTCAGATGTGGAACTTGCAAAAACAGCGTCAAAATTTATCCAGCAAAAGGTCTCCCTGGCCGACCTTGAAGAGCTGCGATATCAGGTAACCCGCCTGTATGTGGACAAAGGATATCCCAATTCCGGAGCCATTTTAAAACCCGGACAAAAAGTAACCGACGGGGTCATCACCTACACCATTCTGGAAGGTCGCTTAAACGACATTCGCATTTCCGGCAATGACAGGCTCCACCCCGAATACATCCGGCAACGGGCCTGGCCTGATCCCACCCTGCCATTTAACACCCTGGTCCTCCAGGAACAGTTTCAGATGCTGCTCCAGGATCCGTTGATCAAACGCATGCAGGGTAAAATTTTGCCCGGAACCAGACCCGGAGAGGCAGTGCTGGATCTGGGGATCACCCGGGAACCCCCCTACGAAATGCACGTTTCAGCGGACAATCACACCTCCCCCAGCCTGGGCGCGGAACATTATTTCATGGGCGGCACCATTCGCAACCTCACCGGCTGGGGGGATGCCCTTTTTCTCCAGGCAGGGCTCACAGAGGGAACCGGAGAGTTCTCTGGCAGCTTTTCCATTCCCCTGAATGCCCAGAACACCCTGTTAACATTGGATTACAGCCGCAGTAAAAATAATGTGGTGGAAGCGCCTCTGGATGACCTTGATGTGGACAGCCAGATAGAAACGGCAAAAATATCCATAATGCACCCGTTTCTTCACTCGCTTCAACGGCGGTTTGATCTGGGGGTTGCCCTGGAAACCCAGAAAAATGAAACCGCTATCATGGATGAACCCTTTTCCTTTTCAGAAGGATATGTGGACGGCAAGGCCAGGGTAACAGCCCTGCGGTTAATTCAGTCCTTCCAGGACCGGGGTCTGAACCATGCCCTGGTGCTTCGCTCCACCTTCAGCTTTGGGGTGGATCTCTTCGGGGCCACGCTCAATTCCGGTGACACCATAGACAGCCGGTTTACCACCTGGCTGGGTCAGTTCCAGTACGCCCATCGCCTTGGCGAAAAACTGGGGCAGGTGATTTTCAAGGGAAATGCCCAGCTGGCCGCCGACAATCTGATCTCCATGGAGCAGTTTTCTGTGGGCGGTGCCACCACTGTCCGGGGATACCGGGAAAACGAAGTGGTAAGGGACAATGGGTACACCCTGTCTGTGGAATGGCAGGTGCCGGTGTGGCAGAAAAAGGCTGCCAACGGGGATGTGAAACTGCTGCAAATCGCTCCTTTTATTGATTATGGTGCCGGGTGGAACAAGGGGGAGCGCTTTAATGAAAGTGATTTGCCCTCAGCTGGTGTGGGCCTTTTGTGGACAAGTCCCATGATTAATGCCCAGTTGTACGTTGCCCATGGGTTTGAGGATGTGCCAGCAGAAGAAGAATACAATCTTCAGGACGACGGTATTCACTTTAATATTTCAATTAAACTTTTTTAAAGGAAATTCCCATGGCTGGAAAAACATATGAAAAATGGATTGTGTGGGGAGTGATTTTGCTGGGTCTTGTGATTTTTCAAACTGGCAGTCTCCATGCCGGACAAGATGAAGAAAGCCTTTCCTTTCAGGATGATTATGCCGCTGCCATTGAACACTGGAGCCAGGTGCTGCCCTATGCCAAAAACAAGGAAGAGATAACCACACTGTTGAGACGGGGCGAAGCCTACCGGGGCCTGGGGGATTTTTCAAAAGCCCGGAGTGATTTTTCAGTGGCCCTTGAAAAATCAAAAGCTGGTAAGCATCCCTTGTTGGAAATAGTGGCGGCCCAGTCCCTTGGATACGTCTATGTTCTGGAGCAGACCCCAGATCTTGCAGAACCACTTCTGACCGTTGCCTTTAAAAAAGCAATGTCATTGGATCAGCATGCCCTTGCCGCGTCCTGTGCCAATCGGCTGGGAACCCTGTTGTACAATCAAGGGCAATCTGCAAAGGCACATGAGCGGTATATTGATGCCCTTGAACTCAGCCAAAGGGGAAATGATCCCGGCCTTAGTGCAGCGATTTACCGGAACCTTGCCCGTATGGAAAAAACAGATGCGCTTGCTATGGATCATCTGGCTGCTGCAAGACAAATGGCAAGGGATATCTCATCCCCAGTCGAACGGGCCACTCTGCTACTGGGGATTGCCGCCGAAGCAGGTGCAAGATCTTCCTTAAATAAACATCTGTCCTTTCGGTACGATGCTTTGCAGGAAGCATTGTCTCTTGCTGTTTCTGAAGGCTCTGCCCGATTGACCTCCCTGGCTGCCGGACACATGGGCAACCTTTACGAAACCCAGGATCGGTTCAAGGAAGCCCAGTCCCTCACCGAACAGGCCCTTACGGCGGCACAGACCCTGGAAGCCAATGACCTGTTATTAAAATGGGAATGGCAGTTAGGGCGGGTGCTGCGGGGCCAGGGACAACAAAAAAAGGCAATAGCTGCATTGTGGCGGGCCGTGTACTATATCCAGACCATTCGCCAGGATATTCCCAGCAATGCCGGTGAGGGGTGCATGTCGTTCCGGGAAAGTCTTTCCCCCATCTATCTGGAGCTTGCGGACATGCTGCTTGTGCAGTCCGGTGAAGAAACGGATGCCGCAGAAGTCCAGAATCTTTTAAAAGAAGCCCAGCAGGCCGTGGAAAGTGTCAAACAATCCCAATTACGGGATTATTTTAAAGACCCCTGCATTGATGCCTTGAGTCGGCAGATTGAATCCCTTTCGCCGGGTACCGCCGTGATTTATCCCATTATTTTGTCCGATCGCCTGGAACTGCTCGCCGATATCGGGGGAAAACTACACCGCAAAACCGGTGCCATCAATAAACAGGAACTGGAACAACGCATCACCCTGTTGGCCAGCAATCTTCGTAATTTTTCATTCCACAAAAAATTGAGTCAACAGATTTACACCCAATTGATTACCCCTCTGGAATCCTTATTTGAGCAGCATAAAATAGACACCCTGATTTTTGTGCCGGACGGGGTGTTTCGCATGCTGCCCATTGCCGCCCTGTATGACGGGGAAAAATTCCTTGTGGAAAAATATGCCGTGGCAACGGAACCCGGCCTGTCCCTGCTGGACCCCAAACCCCTTCCCCGTGGGGACATGAAGGCGCTTCTTGCGGGGATGAGTCAGCCAGGGCCTGTGGTTCTGGATCTTCCTAAACCGCTTTGGGATGCACTTTGTCGCACCGAGATAGACCCCATGAACCGGGGCATTCGCGGGGTATCCCTGAAAATCAGAAATGGTGACAAGTTTGCCACCACCACCACTTTTTCCTCCTCCTCCTCCTCCTCCTCCTCCTCCTCCTCCTCCTCTTCTTCAGCAGCAGCAGCATCATCATCATCATCATCATCATCATCATCAGCAACAGCAGCAGCAGCAGCAGCAGCAACCCCCGCCCCCTCATCACAGAAAAATGACATGGAACATGTAAAAAAGCTCCTTGCTCTTCCCGGCGTTGACAAGGAAATCGAATCCCTTTCCAAAAGCCTGCCCAATCAAACCCTGATGAACAAGACCTTCCTCATGGAGTCGTTTTCCAAAGATCTCAAACAAGCGGATTTCAGAATTGTCCACATCGCATCCCATGGATATTTCGGGGGGACTCCGGAACAGAACTTTATCATGACCTATGATAAATGCCTGAACATGAATCAACTGGAAGCCAATATCAAGCCAAAGCAGCTGGCAGAGCATCCAGTGGAACTGATCACGTTAAGCGCCTGTCAAACCGCTGAGGGCGATGACCGTTCCCCCTTGGGCCTTGCCGGGGTTGCATTAAAATCCGGGGCACGCAGTGTCATGGGGTCTTTGTGGCCAGTATCCGATCAGGCCACCCAGCAGCTGTTAACCGACTTTTATCTGAATCTTAAAAATCCAGATTTGTCAAAGGCCGAGGCGTTGCGCCGGGCCCAAGTGAAACTGATAAAGACAGACGGGTTTGAGCATCCGTTTTATTGGTCTGCTTTTATTTTGGTGGGGAATTGGCTGTAAGCACGACTCTTATATAACGGGCATGTCCTGCCGGATACAACGAATATTGAAAATGATATCATGCCGCCCCCCCCCCCCGACGGGCAATGGGCCCGGCCCGGAACCGTAGACGGCCCAATTGGCCGGTTCCTATTGCCCCTCGGGGGGCTCTGCTTAGGTTGCCCGGAAGTTTTATTTTCTAATAAAACCCACATGGCTATAACCACCAGCCACAACGAAATTTGAAAAAGTAAGGTGCGCCAAATCCAGCACCCAGCACCCAAAACCCAGTACCTGCTTTTTCATATAACATACATGGCAGTCACCACTGCCACAACGAAAAATGAAAGTCTTTTAATTTCAGCGTGTTGGTGAGACTTTCTTATAAAAAATGAAAACGGCTCATCACGGATTGGTGTAAAAATTCATAATTTTCAAAGCGAAACACTGTGATTTGCGCACCACAATCTATCCAAATTACATTAATCCGCGAAGCCCCAGGAAAACTAACACCAAGGAGTGAATATGAAAAAAGTAAAATCTGATTATAATCGTTTTTGGACGTTAATAGCCCTGGATTTCTTGATTGTCACTTGTTTTATGATTTGTTTTTCCAAAGGTGGGCAGGCAGATGTGGTCACCGACGGCTCGATGGGTGCCAATCAATCCCTTTCCGGCCCGGATTTTGTGATACCAGATACCCTGGGAACCACCACCGGAACCAACCTGTTTCACAGCTTCCAGAAATTCAGTATCACCCAGGATCAGAGTGCCACCTTCACCGGTCCGGATACCATTGAAAATGTGATCTCCCGGGTAACCGGCGGTGAAATATCAAACATAGATGGCCTGCTTCGTTCGGAAGTGGGACAGGCAGACTTTTTTTTCATTAATCCCAGCGGGGTTGTGTTTGGTGAAAATGCCCGTGTGGATGTTCCGGCAGCCTTTCATGTCAGTACAGCAGACGCGCTTAACTTTGAAGACGGTTCGGTGTTCAGTGCGTCCTCCCTGGACACCAGCACATTGACCATGGCCCCCCCGGAATCCTTTGGGTTTCTCGGTGCACAATCTGCAAGTATTGAGATAAACGGTGCCCTGCTGGAGTTCCAGCCGGGAAGTCAGGTCTCCTTGACCAGTGGGGATATCACCATAAAGGGCACTGCCACCCAGGATACTGAACTGGTAAGCGAAGCAGGAGAAATCCGTCTGACTGCAATGGGGACAACCACGGGAGATGTTCCCATTGATGGAACTTTGACAACAGATTTTGGCGGAAATCTGCTCATGGATTCAGCTCGGGTTGAAACCAGCGGCAATGGTGGTGGCCATGTGCTTGTTCAAGCCGGAAATGTTGACATGAATGCATCCACCATTGCGGCGGATAACACTGGAAACACCTTTGCCGATGGCGGGGTGGACATGATGGTTGACGGCACTCTCACTGTAGGCCATGGCAGTCGTGTGCAGAGCAATGTATTTGGAGAGGGGGATTCCGAGGGAATTCGAGTTCATGCTAAAAATTTGCTGATAGAACAGGTGGCAAACGAAAATTTAACCGGTTTATACACTATAGTGGAACCCGAGGCCATTGGGAATGCCGGGATGATTGACATCAATATGCTTGAAGATATTCAAATCCAGGGAGTCGGAGGTATAGTGAGTACCACCTATGGCGCAGGTGGTGCTGGTGCAGTTCAGGTCAGTGCCGGGGATTTGTTCATTGATGGTGAGGAACGATCTGAGCCTTACAGGGATGGTAATTGGATTGCAGGTATATCCAGTCAAACCGACAAAATTTCAAGTGGCAATGCCAACACCGTTTCAATTACAGTTGAGAATATGCTTTCTTTACTCAATGGTTGCGCTATCGCCAGCTATTCATCGGGTTCAGGTAATGCCGACAGCGTTATTGTGAACACAGGCGATTTAAAAATAGATGGGGGAGTCAATGGCAATGCAACTTATATTGTCAGCAATGCTTTAAATGATGCCGAAGGTAATATTTCCACGGTGACAATCTCAGCTTCGGGGTTGATAGAAATGATTCGTGGTGCGCAGTTTTATACTAAACCATCAGAAGAAGATGATGCCGGAAACGTATCTATTAATGCGGGTCAGCTCAAGATTGATGGTCAGGGAATCTCTACTTTTACGGGTATTACAAGCAATGTTTCTTCTGAGTTCGAGGGAAATTCAGGATCAATCTATATATCTGTTGACGGTTTGATCGAGTTAATTAACGGTGGTGAACTTTTTATATACACCCTTTCAAAAGGAGATGCTGGAAGTATCAATGTTACTGCCGGAGAGATGACCATTGATGATCAAGGCAGCGAATCTGTCACTGGGGTTGTAAGCAATGCTTATTCTGGTTCCGAGGGCAATGCTGGTTCCGTTGAGATAACGGTTGATGGGTTGCTTCAATTACTCAACGGCGCTGAAATTTCAAGCAGCACTTGGTCAAAAGGAAATGCCGGAAGTTTACATATCAATACTGGAGAGATGATCCTTGATGGTCAAGGAAGCCAATCTCACACTCATGTTCAAAGCAATGCTAACTCTGGTTCCGAGGGCAACGCCGGTTCCGTGGAGATAACGGTTGATGGGTTGCTCCAATTACTCAATGGCGCTTCAATTTCAAGTGGTACTTCGTCAAAAGGAAATGCCGGTAGTTTGATTATCAACGCAGGAGAGATGATCATTGATGGCCAAGGAAGCAAATCCGTTACTGGAGTCACAACCTATGCTTCCCCTGATTCCGAGGGCAGTGCCAGCATAATGGAGATAACAGTTGGTGGGTTGCTCCAATTACTCAATGGCGCTTTAATTTCAAGTGGTACCTGGTCAAAAAAAGATTCTGGAAATATAAATATCGATGCTGGAGAGATGATCATTGATGACAAAGGATATAAAAACACTACTGGAGTTACAAGCACTGCTTACTCTGGTTCCGAGGGCCGTGCCGGCTTAGTGGAGATAACGGTTGATGGCTTGCTTCAATTACTCGATGGCGCTCTAATTTCAAGCAACACTTGGTCAAAAGGAGATGGCGGAAGTGTGAGTGTCATAGCCGGAGATATGACCATTGATGATCAAGGCAGCGAATCCTTCACTGGGATATCAAGCCAGGCTGCCACTGATTCCGAGGGGAATGCCGGTATCGTTAAGATAACGGTTGATGGCTTGTTTCAATTGCTCGATGGCGGTCAAATTTCAAGCAGCACTTGGTCAAAAGGAGATGCCGGAAGTGTGAGTGTCACAGCAGGAGAGATGATCATTGATGGTCAAGGCAGCGAATCCTTAAGTGGGATATTTAGCACGGCCAGCACTGATTCCGAGGGGAATGCCGGTTCCGTGGAAATAACAGTTGATGGCTTGCTTCAATTACTTAATGAGGGTTATATTTCAACCAGCACTTGGTCAAAAGGAGACGCCGGAAGTCTTAGTGTCACAACTGGAGAGATGATCATTGATAGTCAAAGCAGCGAATCCGCAACTGGCATTGAAAGTTCTGCTCAGCTTGGTTCCGAGGGCAAAGCAGGTACCGTGGAGATAACGGTTGATGGCTTGCTTCAATTGATTAATGGCGCTTTAATTACAACTAACACCTGGGCCAAAGGAGATGCCGGAAGTGTGAGTGTCGCAGTTGGAGAGATGATCATTGAAGGTAGAGAATACCTATCTTCAATTGAAAGCGTTGCTGGGCCTGGTTCCGAGGGCAATGCTGGATCCGTGGAGATAACGGTTGATGGCTTGCTCCAATTGATTAATGGCGCTGGAATTATAAGTTCCACCTTTGCAAAAGAAGATGCGGGAAGTGTGAGTGTCAAAGCTGAAGACATGATCATTGAAGGCTTCTCTGTGATTGCAAGCTCTGCTGAGCTTGGCTCCGAGGGCAATGCCGGTTCAGTTGAGATAACGGTTGATGGTTTGCTCCAATTAATCAATGGGGCTCAAATCTCAATTAGGTCAAAACAAACCCTTTCAGATACCAGTATCGCAGAAATACCCCAAAATTCAATCACCATCATTACACAGAATTTAAATCTTGACCAGGGTGCCAAAATAACCGCAGAAAGCACATCCAATGTTCCCGCCGGCTCCATAAATATCCAGTCAAACAACATACTGGTGGAAAACAGCAGTGAAATAACCACCTCTTCCAATGACGCAGACGGGGGGCTCATCACCATCCAGGCCGATGGCGTTTTCCTGAATGACGGTCTCATTACCACCTCAGTGGAAGGCCTCACCGGCAATGGCGGAGATATTACCATAACAGGCCTGAGCAACGACGGAACAATAATCCCGGCATCTGCCCTGGCCATGAAAGGCGGCTTCATCCAGGCCAACACCGCAGCTACAGGCGCCAGCGGCGGCAATATCATCATCAATGCCCGGGCCGTAGTTGCCGATACCATGGGAGGTCTCCAGGTGGGTGGCGAAGAACGCCAGGAATTCCAGCCCGGTCAGTACTTGAACGTCATCCAGGCAGCTGCCCCGGGCGGAGAAAAAGGCACCATTAACATCACCGCCCCGAAAATAGACATCAGCGGTTCCCTTGCCAATGTGGGCACCTATTTTGTAAAACCGGCCCAACTGGCCACCAACCCCTGTGTGACCACCACCGGCCAGACGGCAAGCTCCCTGATCCAGGGAGGCCGGGGAGGCATTCCAGAAACCCCGGATGATCTTTCCTCTGTATCCTTCATGGGCCATCGCCTTGACCAAATATTCAATGAGGACAACTAAATGCGAAAATCATTTTCCATCAGCCTGATCTCTTTTCTCCTTATCATTGGCCTTTGCTGCCCGGCCCAGTCGGGCACTGTAAAAGATTTGAGCAAGCCATCACCAACGGATCAACCTAAATTGCCGGATTATCTACCTGAAGAATCAAACAAGGATGTCTGCCCCCCCAGCCCGAGATAAAGGGCAGCGCACCTGCCACGCCTCTGTTTGTTCTTACCGGTGTTCAGGATCGGGGCCTGAGCCATGCCCTGGTGCTTCGCTCCACCTTCAGCTTTGGGGTGGATCTCTTCGGAGCCACGCTCAATTCAGGTGACACCATAGACAGCCGTTTTACCACCTGGCTGGGGCAGTTCCAGTACGCCCATCGCCTTGGCGAAAAACTGGGGCAGGTGATTTTCAAGGGAAATGCCCAGCTGGCCGCCGACAATCTGATCTCCATGGAGCAGTTTTCCGTAGGCGGTACCACTACTGCCCGGGGATACCGGGAAAATGAAGTGGTAAGGGACAATGGGTACACCCTGTCTGTGGAATGGCAGGTGCCGGTGTGGCAGAAACAGGCTGCCAACGGGGATGTGAGATTGTTGCAGATCGCTCCTTTTATTGATTATGGTGCCGGGTGGAATAAGGGCGACAGCTTTAATGAAAGTGATCTGCCCTCAGCCGGTGTGGGCCTTTTGTGGACAAGTCCCATGATCAATGCCCAGTTGTACGTTGCCCATGGATTTGAAGATGTGCCATCCGAAGAAGAATATGATCTCCAGGACGACGGTATCCACTTTAATATTTCAATTAAACTTTTTTAAAGGAAATTCCCATGGCTGGAAAAACATATGAAAAATGGATTGTGTGGGGAGTGATTTTGCTGGGTCTTGTGATTTTTCAAACTGGCAGCCTCCATGCCGGACAAGATGAAGAAAGCCTTTCCTTTCAGGATGATTATGCCGCTGCCATTGAACACTGGAGCCAGGTGCTGCCCTATGCCAAAAACAAAGAAGAGATAACCACGCTGCTGAGACGGGGCGAAGCCTACCGGGGACTGGGGGATTTTTCAAAAGCCCGGAGTGATTTTTCAGCGGTCCTTGAAAAATCAAAATCTGGTAAGCATCCCTTGTTGGAAATAGTGGCGGCCCAGTCCCTTGGATACGTCTATGTTCTGGAGCAGACCCCAGATCTTGCAGAACCACTTCTGACCGTTGCCTTTAAAAAAGCAATGTCATTGGATCAGCATGCCCTTGCCGCGTCCTGTGCCAATCGGCTGGGAACCCTGTTGTACAATCAAGGGCAATCTGCAAAGGCACATGAGCGGTATATTGATGCCCTTGAACTCAGCCAAAGGGGAAATGATCCCGGCCTTAGTGCAGCGATTTACCGGAACCTTGCCCGTATGGAAAAAACAGATGCGCTTGCTATGGATCATCTGGCTGCTGCAAGACAAATGGCAAGGGATATCTCATCCCCAGTCGAACGGGCCACTCTGCTACTGGGGATTGCCGCCGAAGCAGGTGCAAGATCTTCCTTAAATAAACATCTGTCCTTTCGGTACGATGCTTTGCAGGAAGCATTGTCTCTTGCCGTTTCTGAAGGCTCTGCCCGATTAACCTCCCTGGCTGCCGGACACATGGGCAACCTCTACGAAACCCAGGATCGGTTCAAGGAAGCCCAGTCCCTCACCGAACAGGCCCTTACGGCGGCACAGACCCTGGATGCCAATGACCTGTTATTAAAATGGGAATGGCAGTTAGGGCGGGTGTTGCGGGGCCAGGGACAACAAAAAAAGGCCATCTCGGCATTGTGGCGGGCCGTGTACTATATCCAGACCATTCGCCAGGATATTCCCAGCAATGCCGGTGAGGGATGCATGTCGTTCCGGGAAAGTCTTTCCCCCATCTATCTGGAGCTTGCGGACATGCTGCTTGTGCAGTCCGGTGAAGAAACGGATGCCACAGAAGTCCAGAATCTTTTAAAAGAAGCCCAGCAGGCCGTGGAAAGTGTCAAACAATCCCAATTGCGGGATTATTTTAAAGACCCCTGCATTGATGCCTTAAGTCGACAGATTGAATCCCTTTCGCCGGGTACTGCCGTGATTTATCCCATTATTTTGTCCGATCGCCTGGAACTGCTCGCCGATATCGGGGGAAAACTACACCGCAAAACCTGTGCCATCAATAAACAGGAACTGGAACAACGCATCACCCTGTTGGCCAGCAATCTTCGTAATTTTTCATTCCACAAAAAATTGAGTCAACAGATTTACACCCAATTGATTACCCCTCTGGAATCCTTACTTGAGCAGCATAAAATAGACACCCTGATTTTTGTGCCGGACGGGGTGTTTCGCATGCTGCCCATTGCTGCCCTTTATGACGGAGAACAATTCCTTGTGGAAAAATATGCCGTGGCCACGGAACCCGGCCTGTCCCTGCTGGACCCGAAACCCCTTCCCCGTGGGGACATGAGGGCGCTTCTTGCGGGGATGAGTCAGCCAGGGCCTGTGATTCTGGATCTTCCTAAACCGCTTTGGGATGCACTTTGCCGCACCGAGATAGACCCCATGAACCGGGGCATTCGCGGGATATCCCTCAAAGCAAGGGATGGTGACAAGTTTTCCTCCTCCTCCTCCTCCTCCTCCTCCTCCTCATCATCATCATCATCAGCATCATCATCAGCAGCAGCAGCAGAAACCCCCGATCCCTTATCACAGAAAAATGACATGGAGCATGTAAAAAAGCTCCTTGCTCTTCCCGGTGTTGATAAGGAAATCGAATCCCTTTCCAAAAGCCTGCCCAACCAGACATTGATGAACAACACCTTTCTCATGGAGTCGTTTTCCAAAGATCTCAAACAAGCGGATTTCAGAATTGTCCACATCGCATCCCATGGATATTTCGGGGGAACCCCGGAGCAGAATTTTATCATGACCTATGATAAATGCCTGAACATGAACCAACTGGAAGCCAATATCAAGCCAAAGCAGCTGGCAGAGCATCCAGTGGAACTGATCACGTTAAGCGCCTGTCAAACCGCTGAGGGCGATGACCGTTCCCCCTTGGGCCTTGCCGGGGTTGCATTAAAATCCGGGGCACGCAGTGTCATGGGGTCTTTGTGGCCAGTATCCGATCAGGCCACCCAGCAGCTGTTAACCGACTTTTATCTGAATCTTAAAAATCCAGATTTGTCAAAGGCCGAGGCGTTGCGCCGGGCCCAAGTGAAACTGATAAAGACAGACGGGTTTGAGCATCCGTTTTATTGGTCTGCTTTTATTTTGGTGGGGAATTGGCTGTAAAAGCTGCAATCCGTTATGTCATCCCAAAACTATTTTTCAAGTTTGGGAAATGATTCCCGAAAACGGGTGCCCCAATTTTAAAATTAGTTTTGAATTTGCAACACCTTTGCCAAATTTAGAATCAATTTGAATCCTTAAAATTTGGCTACCATAAATTGTGTCACTATGACTTTTAATTTTCCATATATTGATTTAAATTTAATCCAAAATAAAATTGGCGAAGGTATTCTTTCCTCATAGAAGATTTAAGTTTCGGACTGCTGTTTAAATGAACGGGGCGTGCCTTTACCACTGGTGGACCCAAGATAGATGGAAGACAATGCCAGGGCCACCCCACACCACGCCATGGGGGAGGTTGCCCGGTGGAAAAAAAGCACGTCCCAGACAAAGGCAAGGGAAGGCTGGAGCAGCAGAATCAGTCCGGCAATGGCCGCTGGAATTCGTGGCAGAGATCGGGTGATGAACAGCCAGCCCACGGTCTGGCTCATAAGCCCCAGCCCCACCAGCGCCACGGCGCTCTGGATATCTGGAATGGCAAAGGTATCCTGGGTGCGAACCATATCCAACGCAAGAAAAATTGCTGTGGAAAAGGAGACCACCATGAGATTAAAACCGGCAGAGGGATGGGAAGGGTGGGATTGGATTTTTCGCAGTGTGATTAAAAAGCCGGTGTAAAAAACTGCGGTGAGAAAGCCATACCAGATCCCCATGTGGTAATCCGGCGAGAATTGATCCCATCGTATGCCCACAATCATGAAAAGTCCTGCCACTGCCAGTGGTACAGATAAGATAAATCGAATATTTAACCGTTCACCATAAAGCATTAAACCCGCCAGCGGCACAAGAAACACCTGAAAACTGCTTAAAATAGTGGCCAGCCCTGGCCCCACATATTGGATACTGCGGTGCCAGGCATATAAGTCCAGGGCAAAAAAAATTCCTGCCACCATGGAGAGCCCTGAAAACAGATTCCTCTTTATTATGCTTTTTTTGCGCACCAGAATAAAGATCAGCAGGAATACGCCCCCCAAAAAAACCCGGTAAAAAGCAGAGGCTGTTGGGGTGACATGGGCAAGCTTGACCCACACCGCAGAAAAACTGATCATCGTGGCCCCCATGGTGGTTCTGAGCATGGCTTGATCTGATGTCAATTGTTGATTATGGGACATGAATATCTCCGAATTTTTGGTGGATAAATTTACTGGAATATTTTTGGCATCCTTCATATCTTCCCCAAAGTAATTTACAGTCTTTTGGGAAAAAGCCCCTGCAAATGGGGAATGCTCTAACACTACAGCGACACTTCATGATCTACACTGTTTGGAGGGGATTTTAAAGCGTGCTTCCCCACCTTTCGATACTCGATTTTTAGTGAAACAAGCAAAGTGTCGCTGTAGTGCTAAGAGAGTGTAAAGCACTTTTGAAGGATGCCATATTTCTCTTAGATTCTTTGGAATATTTACGGGAATTGTTTTGTTCTATGAAACGGGTTGCCGCAATAACTCATCTTTAATGGCCTGGCCAAGTTTTTCAATGGTATAGGGTTTTTTGATGTAGGGCCCAGCCCCCAGTGCCTGAAGGGTTTTTACCCGGTTATTTTCTGCATACCCGGATACGATGAGGGCTTTTTGTCCGGGATGTATCTCAATTATTTTTTCATAGGTTTCAAGCCCATCCATACCCGGTTCCATGATCATATCCAGAATCAACAGATCCGCACAATGGTTTTTCAGATAGGTGACAGCGGCCTCTCCACTGGACATCGCCACCGGTGTATAGTCAAGTTTTTTCAGAATCCCCGTGGCAATTTCCATCTGTTCTCTTACATCATCAATGATCAGTATGGTTTCATGGTGACCCATATGGGAGGCCAGTGATGGTTTTTTTGCCTTCAGGATCAGATCCTCCTTTGTCACCGGGAAAAAAAGTTCAAAGGTGGTTCCCAAGTTTAGTTCACTCTTAATATTGATGTACCCCTGGTGATCCTGGATGGTGCCCCATACCACAGCCATGCCAAGCCCTGTCCCACTGCGTCCCATGGTTTTTTTTGGTGTAAAAAGGCTCGAATATTTTTTCCTGGTCATGTTCAGAAATGCCCATGCCGGTGTCTTTTACTTCCACTATGACATAGTCGCCCTCTTTAATCTGTTGATACCCCTGGATGGGTTTATCCACATACCGATTATATGTACTCAAGTGGATGCTGCCGCCTTTTGGTTGGGCTTCTGCGGCATTGGAAATGAGGTTCATGATGGTTTTCTTTAAATGAAGGGGAGATCCTTTGATGTTGAGCAAATCTTCCTGGAGCAGCATTTCCATGGTAATGTTGCTATGAAACATCATCAGCTTCTGATGTTCCGGTGACGTACAATATTCCGATATGATGGCGTTTAAGTCTATGACCTCATTACAGATAACCCCCCTTCGGGCCAGGGTCAGAAGATCCTGGACAATGGCCGCCGCCTTTTGACCGGATTCCTTGATGGTCATGATGGGGTTATACATGGGATGATCCGGGAATAGATCCAGCAACAGCAGATCCGGGTAGCTGACAATTCCGGAAAGAACATTATTCAGATCATGGGCCACTCCCCCGGCAAGTAAGCCCAATGTCTCCATTTTTTTTGAACGATCCAGGCGTTTTTCAAGTTCACGCTTTTCCCTGTAGGCTCTCTGGCGCTCATCTATTTCTGCCTGTAACTGATGGTTGCTTTTAATGACTTCTGCGGTGCGCTCCTGGACTCTGGTTTCCAGGTTTTTATTCAATAATTCAAGTGCCATATTGCTCTTTTGAAGCTTTAGTGCATAGGCATCTTTGGCGGTGATGGCATCGGTTAGATCCGCTTTTTGCTGACAAAGCATGGTGGACATCTCGTTGAAGGCAGATGCCATCTGCCCAATTTCATCCCGGGAGGAAATGGATACCTGAACTCCGAGTTTCCCCTTTTGTAGTTTCCCCATGGCATTGCGAAGACGGGAGGTGGGCAGGATAACGGAATGGCTTAAAAACATATTAAGAAAAATAATGATTACAAGAAGAACAAAAAAAAGAATACCAAAGAAGACAACAACCATCTGGGATTCTTTTTCAAAGGCATTTAAATTATATAGAACTCGTATGTATCCCACATGTACGCCAATGACTTCAATGGGTGAAAAAAAATTGGCATACTGGTTTTCCATGGTTTGTATTTGGATAAATTCTGGTGCTGAGTCAATGGATTTGAGATCTATTGTTGCAAACATCTTCAGGATATTAGACCCGGTTCCTTGGGATGCTGACACTTGGCCCTTGGTATTATATATAAACACATATGATACTTTTTTTATCTCCTTGAGTTCTTTGAGAGAAAGCATTAGCGCCTCTTTTTGGTCGGCGTAAATTTCATTGGCAATCTGCGTTTTTTTTTGATTAAAAACTGCATTTAAAAGCACATGAATATTTTCAAGGCGGGTGTGGCGACGTTCTTTTTCAAAGGGATAGAGAAGGGTTGCGATACTTAGTGAAATAAAAAAACCGGTCACAATGATGGCCGCACTGATCTTGATCCTGAGATTGTTGAACTTCAATGAATTTCTCCGCTTCTTGTTTTTTATTTTTTATTTTCGTGTTGATTTATGAGCCTGTTGATTTAGTACAAATTGAGGAACACCAGGTACAATATAATGTATGATAGGCTATTTGAGTAAATACATATTGTGTATTCATTTATGAAAATTCGACTAAATCAACAGAGTCATTTATCAGGAAAAATAAAAATCTTTCTGGGTTTGGCTTTTATTAGAAAATACAACTTCAGGGCAACCTCAGCAGAGCCCCCCCCCCCGATGGGCAATAGGAACCGGCCAATTGGGCCGTCTACGGTTCCGGCCGGGCCCATTGCCCGTCGGGGGGGGGGCGGCATAATACCATTTGGCTCCGCGTCTACGACCCAATATTCGTTGTGGCAGTGTTGACTGCCATGTATGTTTTATAAGAAAGTCTCACCAACACGCTGGAATTAAAAGACTTTCATTTTTCGTTGTGGCAGTGGTGACTGCCATGTATGTTTATAAGAAAGTCCTGGCAAATCTGACGGACTTTCCTGCTTCGTTGTGGGTAGGACGAGGCCAGAATACGGTCTGCCCGTGGCAGTTTATATGAAAGAGTAGGCGAGCCTAACATTCTTTCATGCTTCGTTGTGGGCAGGCCAGGGTCAGAATACGGTCTGCCCGTGGCACTTATAACGGCCATCTCAGCCCTTCATGGGCAGACCCTGTTACGTCCTTTATCTTTGGCTTTGTATAGCATCTTGTCCGCAGCGTTGATAAGGGTCTGGGATTTTATATCATGATCCAGCGGCAGTGTAAGTGAAGCGAGTCCCAAACTGATGGTTACATGATCAGATATCTCTGATTTCAGATGGGGAATTTTTAATTTTTCAACAAGACCCCGCATGGTTTCGGCAACAATTTGTCCGCCTTTGAGATCTGTACCGGGTAAAACAGCCACAAATTCTTCTCCACCGTACCGTGCCACAAATTCCATGGAACGTTTGGCACCAGATGACAGTGCCTGGGCTACCTGTTGTAAGCAACTATCCCCGGCAGCATGTCCATAGGTATCGTTAAACAATTTAAAATAATCAATATCCATCATGATAACCGATAAGGGGGTTATGTTTCTCTGGGCCCGTTTCCATTCGGTGGCATAGGTCAGGTCAAACCAGCGCCGGTTGGGTATGCCTGTCAGCCCATCCAAAGAGGAGAGTTTTTCCAGACGATGGTTCAGTTCGTTGAGATCTTTTTGCATGCGATCAGACATGGTGACCAGCCGTTTGGCCTGATTGAGCAATTTTTTATAATGCTTTGTCATTGCTTGGTATTCAGGCAGCAGGGGATTTTCTGCATGGGTATTGTTTTTAAGCTGTTCTCTGGCTTCAGCAAGAATGTTGAGTTCCTTTTGAAACAGGTCTTCAGCGCTCATATTCCCTGCTCACTGTCAATGATAACCAGATTAAAGGGTAAGTTTTCCAAATCTTCCTGAAACTCTTCCCCGCACTCTTCTGCGGTTTCATTTTCTTCCATATATATCCAGTTGACCACAATTTTTTTCCCTTTATCATGGGCTTCCTCAAGAATATCAAAGAAATTCATCAATGCTTTGGAAGTGCTGCTGTTAAAATAACTGATGTTCAGGTTAATCGTTAGAGGGAGGGTGTCCAGGGACTTTACTTCACCCTCCAGCCATTGAAAAATCGGCGTAAAGAATTTAACGGCATTTTCCGGATAGCATTCACCTGTAATTTCCAGAGTGTTTGATTCAACCTCATACTTCACAAGAGGGGAAGATTTTGAGGCTTCAATATTTAATGTGTCCATATGTCTCCTTAAATCACGGCCTTGATGGAAATAAAGTCATGTTGCTCGTCGTTGCTGCCGGTCAGTTTATATTCCAGGGGGCGGCTTGCCTTGCGGGCTGTTTCGATCATTCCCAATCCGCCGCCCTTCCCCCCTTCACGACGTTCACGCCTGCGTTCTTCCTTGTAAAAAATTTTGAGTTCATTTTTATCCATTTTCTTTAATTTGTCCAGAAGAGTTATCAGACGATGGGTGTCCTCTTTATGAATGTAATTACCGCTCAAAATATAGAATTCATCTTTTTCAAGCTTGCCGACAACAACGATACCATCACGAAGTTCCTCTTCTGTTTGCTGATCTCCGCTCGCCTTTTCAGCAGAGTAGTGGACCACATTTTGCATCTGCTCCACAAAAATTGAAAAAATGTGTCTTGATGCAGTGCGTGTCATGCACTCCATTTCCATTTTCTGTTTTAAGGCATCCCCAAGGCCCTCAACAACGCTTTGGGATGTCGGGCCGCTGAAACAGAACATAATGCCTTCTTTCTTCAAGGTCTGATAAAATTGAAACATATCATTGATCATGGGTGCTCTCCTTTTTCACAGGTGAAGCCGATAACGGTGATGTCGTCTCGTTGCGCTTCATTGCCCTGGTATTGGGCCAACCGCGCTTCCAGGTGTGTTTTTTGTTCGGAAAAACTGGATTTATGGTGTTCTGAAATGAATTTGAGGAATCTTCTATGCCCAAAGGGCAGACAGTGGTCGCCACCAGCCTGGCCAATCAAGCCATCTGTGGTCATGTAGAATTTTTTGTCTTTGTGTATGGCAATTTCATGTTCTGTAAATTTAAAGGTCAGGTCGGAAGATTTATATCCAATACTTTTTTTGTCACCTTTTATCCGTTGTATCTCGTCCTTTTCCTGGACAAAAAGGCTCAGATTTGCCCCGGCAAAAGTGAGGATATCTGCATCACAGTTCACGGAACAAAGCGCAATGTCAAGCCCATCATCGGATGGCGCATCTTTGACATCTTGCCTTAATGTGGACTGGATGACGCTGTTTAGTCTTTTGAGAATGGCTCCGGGGCTTTCCGGCCCCAGCTCCTGTACAACCTGATTCATTGCCATGGTGGCAATCATGGTCACAATGGCTCCGGGAACGCCGTGCCCCGTGCAGTCAATGACAGCAAATAAGAATCCTTTTTTGTTCTGGATTAACCAGAAGATGTCACCCCCAATGATGTCCTTGGGACGCCAGAGAACGAAACTATCTGTAATCTGGACTGGTTTGCTTGTCAATTGGGGCAGCATTGCCTGCTGAATGGTTCTGGCATACCCAATGCTTTCCATGAGTTGTTCATTGGTATATTCCAATTCGCGGTAGTTTTCAGCCAGTTCATGGGTTTTTTCCTTTACCTTTTCATCAAGTTCTTCAACATGGCTGTTTAAGGTTGACACCATGGCATCAAATTCCCGGGCCAGGATGCCGATTTCATCATGGCGCACAATGCCGCTTCTGACTTTTAAATCACCCCCTTGGACTTTTAGAGCTGTTTTTGACAATTGCTCAATGGGGCTCAGAAATTTTTTCAGGTAATAGCTGCAAATGATCAGCGACATCAGTATAATCCCAGCGGTGATCAATGCAATGCGGGAGGTGAGAAAACGGGATTGGGTATAAAGCTCATCTGCGTAAACGGAGCTTGCAATATACCAGTTAAAGTCTTTGTGATGGCGCACCCAGCTTATTTTTTCGTATATGAAATGTTGGGGATCTTCCGGACGACTCCAGGGATATTCCAGATGTGCCCCTTTAGTGCGGGAAGTTTGCATCAGGGCTTTTAAGATGGGGGTGCCGGTTCTGGGATTGAGCAGGCCATCTAATTTTTTATTTTTAAGCTTTTCATCGGGGTGAATAATCATGTTCATCTGCGCATCAAAGATGTACATATAGCCTGATTTTGCAATGACTTTTCCTTTGATGAGTGTTTGAAGATCATCAACCAGTTTTTTCTCCCGACGATCAACTTCCTGTACAATGTCATCCAGGTAAACGCCTGTGCCATACACCCAGCTCCAGGGAGCGAACAGGGTTGAATAGGTCAGTTTTTCCGAGGGAGACTCCATCTCCAGACGGTTCCACCAGTAAGAGGTGAACCCCTCTCCGTCTTTCCGGGCAATTTCCACCATGGGGGGAACTATTAAGTTCCCATAAACATCTTTAACATTAGAAAAATCAGCATTGTGCAGATGGGGATCCGGGTGGGAAATCAACACAGAATCAAAATCGGAGATCCACATATAATCCTTATTACCGTAACGAATCGTCCGCATCTGTTCAATGGCACGATGCCTGGCATTGGCCTCGGAGAGTTTGCCAGCCATTGCCGCCGCATATTCATTTTTGATAATATAGCCCGCCGTGGCGGTGATGGCTTTTAGTTCACGCTTGCGTGTTTCCAGGGCAAAGGCTTTGTAACTTTCAATCTCCTGATGCTTGACTTCAACCAGGTCGTACACATGATCCAGCAAAGCGGTGGCGTGGGTTTCTGCCATTTTATAGGTGATGTCCCGGGTCAAGGGAATGGTATACAAGGCAATGGACAGTGCACTCAAGGTTATAATGAATAAAATTAACAAGGTGGTCTTCAACCAGAGTCTGGATCGAATCATTGGATTTCCTTTTTTATTAGAAAATAAAACTTCCAGGCAACCTCAGCAGAGCCCCCCCCGATGGGCAATAGGAACCGGCCAATTGGGCCGTCTACAGTTCCGGGCCGGGCCCATTGCCCGTCGGGGGGGGGGGCGGCATAATATCATTTTCAACATTCGTTGTGGGCGAACTCAGGTCGGGCGCATTCCCATTTTCCCGGCCTCATCATATAACCCATTGATTTCATTAAGTCAGCACCACATTGATACAAAATAAAATATCTTGATAAATGAAAGAGTTGAATCTCCAACCGGGAAAACGGGAATGAGCCCCTCAGGTCATAGGTCAAAATATGATCCGTCCGTGGCGGTTTTTTAATCCGGATTAAAACGAGAATGAAAAAAGGGAGACCCATTTCGAATTTCCATGATGACTACATCTTTAACGGGATCTCCGTTTTTGTCAAAGGAAATGCTCCCGCTGATCCCTTTAAAATTTTGAATTTGGGAAAGGTATTGTCTGATTTTTGAACGATCGGTAGCCGTGCCAGCCTGGGTTATGGCGTGGGCCAACAGGTTAATGGCATCCACTGCAAGGACTTCGGCGGACCAGACATTTTTTTTACTTTGTCTGTGGGCAAGGTATTCAAGGGTGAGGGCGGAACGATCCTGCCAGGTCCAATGGTCGCAATAATATCCTTGCTTGAGTTCCGAGCCCCCTGCTTTAAAAAAATCATTAACCCCCCATCCATCCCCACCCAGGGGAATGGTGGTGATCCCAGCCCTGGATATTTCACGGATGATGGTTCCGCTTTCCACCAATCCTGGAATGAATACCACATCTGGATTTAATTTTTTGACCTTGTCAACCAACTGCTGAAAATGACGCAGATCTGAATTGTCTTTATATTCCAGGCGACTCAGTATGGAACCACCTGATGCTTCAAAGTAACGTTTGAACTGTTCTGACAGAACAAGTCCATAATCGTTGTTCAGATCCACAAATAAAACCCCTGTCTGGGCCTTGAGGGTGTTTCTGGCAAAATGGGCCATGGCTTTGCCCTGTATGATATCAGTGACGCAGACACGGAAAATGTAATTCCCGGTGCGGGTCACATCCGGATGGGTGGAGACATTGCTGATCATGGGAATTCCTTCCCGCTGGGCTATTTTTGCCACCGCCAGGGAGTGGGTACTCCAGGGACACCCAATGATGGCAATGGCCCCGAGGCGGACGGCTTTGCCTGCCGCCACACGGGAACCAATGGGGCTGCTTTGGTTATCGATTTCCATCAGTTGAATTTTTTTACCCAGCAGGCCACCCTGTTTGTTGATTTTGCTGACAGCGGATCTCACCCCCTGGACAGAGGGGGCATTGGAAGTTGCAGCAGCACCGGTAAGTGAGTAAATGGCGGCAATTTTTATGGGTGTTTCATTGGCCAGGCCCAGGCGGGGTGCCAAAAGGATTAAAGGGATCAGCATCCATGCCAGCACCAGTATTCTCAACAAAGGATGCTTTTGGGGGACATCATTTGTTTTCCAATTTATGCCTTTTAGGGAAATCTTCCCCTTGTTCGGTAAAGTGTCTTCCAAAAGTGTAAAATATTTTTGAGGGGATATGTAGGATGTATTTTCTTTTACATTCCATGGATTTTTTGTTGCCATCATAGTTCTCCTACAAGCCATAAAAATTGTTCTGCATGGGGCCGATGAATCAAGTTCATTGTGGGGCTTGGTTCTAATCTCGGCAACTTTTGACAGCAGACATCAGATAGCAATAATTAAATAGTTGAAATTTAACATTATATTTAATTGTTGATGTAAATATTCGGGTTGGCACTGTAAATGTTTGGCCAGTGCCTCATATTCGCTTAGTTGGGACTGTGTAGCATACTATTGCTATGTGAGCAGGCCCAAATGAGTGAAGATGGGGTGCTGGCCGAATATTTACTTGTTGACTGTCTGGTGCATATCCACTGGCCAACGTTAGAACCAACCCCTCATTGTGTTTATAAGAATGGCGTAAAACCCCTATCCCTTCAGGGTAGGGGATGTAAGCCATATCGGGGTTTGGTTCTAAGATCAGCCATTATCGACAGTGCATCAGAATGTTGGATTTAATTTAAAGGTTAA
>Ga0307929_1000134_pt1 | contig 74063 bp, 53 predicted proteins | sample AceLakmetage1330_FD_203160 | JGI IMG/M metagenome (GOLD analysis project Ga0307929, IMG submission 203160) | Saline water microbial communities from Ace Lake, Antarctica - #1330 | ecosystem: Environmental > Aquatic > Non-marine Saline and Alkaline > Saline | place: Antarctica: Ace Lake...
ATAAAAACCATGGTAAAAAAAGCACGTCAATTTGACAAAGCTAATCTGGATACTTTACAAATGAAGTTAAATCTTAACAGTTCGTAATTTTTGTCAAAGAGCCCTTTTTATCAAAAAAAAAGATACAGCTATTGATTATCAACATGATAAATATAAAAATGTGGATTTCATCAAAACTTTCGGACACTTATGTTCCCACTGGACAAACTTTTTAAAACATAAACTGACCACATAGCTATAAAACAAAAAAAGCCATCCCTTTGATTGAGATGGCTTGCAGTTGTAGTCCGTAGGGGAATCGAACCCCTGTTACCAGGATGAAAACCTGGCGTCCTAACCCCTAGACGAACGGACCAAATTTGATAAGAACGGCGATTCATTTTTCGTAAATCGGCTGCAAAAGTAAAACTTAATTTTAATTGTGCAAATTATTTTTATCAAATTTCTAAATATTTTTTTTACCTCTAATAAATTGCGAGCTCCCGGCGATAAAACGCATCGCCATTACGCAGAATTACAACGTACAAGCCAGGCTTTAGTGCCGAAACATTAAGGTTGATATTTTGACCTGCGCCTGAAGAAATAGTTTCATTTATCACCTTAAGTCCCGAAAGGGCAAAAATACTCAGATGCGATTCGCCTTCGAGTGCCTGACCAAGGCTTAGGGTAAGCACATCGTTGGCAGGGTTGGGGAAAATCTGTAAATCTCCTGACTGCGCCAAAAAGTCATTTTCAATCCCAACGGTGGCGGGTGCGTAATAAGCATCGAAACCCTGAGCGTTGATGGCACTGTTGGTGATGAAGGCAATAAAAAACTTGCCACTGGGCGAGGTAATTGGCTCGGGAAGATTGTCAGGACCATATTCGCCCGAAAGCTCAGCAAGCACTACCATACCATCCAAATCGTAAACCAAGAGTTTGTCGTGAATCGGCTCGGTGTTGAAAGCGGTGAAATAAAGCGTGGAGGGGCCATCGGTGGAAGGATTGATCATCCATTTGCAGTTGGAGTTGCTGTCGTAGTTAAAGTCGAAGCTGCCATCGGTAATTTCGCCGGAGGGTTCGTTCATCATGGTCATACCCAGACACCACATGGGTGTTGCGCAGGTATATTCGGCCAGGAAGCCGGCAGCAGTATTATCGCCATTGCTTTGGAAAACAACCAATAATTTATTGCCCGTAGATTGCACGACACCGGGGTTTTCGTTACCTGTGAAGGTACCCAAAATATTTGCCGTTGCCGTAGCACCATCGTAAACTACCACCTGATCATCGGTAGCAATATCAAAACGATCGAAGCTAAGAGTGATGTGAGAAATTGAATCATCGGGCGACTGGGGGGAGATAAGCCAACTACTTTCGTTATCTGAACCATAATCGGCCACCGGACCGCTACCATCTTCAATAGAGCCGGATTTGCCGGTAATAATTTGCTGTTCGGTGTACGTGTATGGATAGTCGTCACCAGGGATAAAATTGATAACGGCACCCTGTCCCAAGCTAAAGCCACCCACATCGTTAAGCGTATAAAAACCGTTGCTGCTGCCACTCCATCCAAAATTAAAATGGAATAGATTGGCATCATCGTAGCCATCGCAAACAAAGGCATGGCCGCCGCTATTGCTAAAACCAGAGTAGTACATGGGTTTGCCAAAATTGATTTGATCTTTCAGGATATTTACCCAGCCCGTGTACGAATAATCACTCTTATCGATGTAATTGGCAGTGCTGGCATAGCCGAAATAATTTTTGATGGCTCCCGGCACGCTCCAACTGGAAGCTCCCGAGCCATCGGGACTAAAGTCCATGTCAACGGCTACTGCACAGTGATACATCAGCAGGGCAATCTCAGGCATCTCGGCATCCATCTCGGTTTGCATGTGATTATAATTGTATTCCGTTTCGCCAAAGTTGGCGTACAAATATCCATAATCGCAGTTGTAGCCATGGGCTCCTTCGCCTTGCAGCGGATAACGCCAGTAGTGCATAATCATCGACATGGCCGTGGCAACACAACCTGCGTAAGCGTGACCACCAGACCCCGCCGGGTCTTCGGGCGCAAACATATTGTAAGGACTGTCCTGATTCCACAAATTGATAAGCAGGGGTGAAACGCCTCTTTCGAGATTTTTTATAGCCAGATTTTGTGGGTCCTGGCTTGTAAAATTTTCCCATTGATCGGCCACCTCCTGCGTTGGCTCTAAATTATTTTCGCGAACGTAGGCTATCTGCTCGGTATAGCCGGCCAGAAAGCTATCGAAATTAGGATTGCTGCCTTTGATAGCAAACATGCCATCCAGAGCATAACCAATAATTGGTGCCAATGCATCATCGCCCGAAATAATTACAAAGCCGCCATTGGCAAATTCATAAATATAAAGAGCCGCTTCGTTTCCAAGCATTTCAGCATGACGATCGCTAATCTTTATCGCATCAAAGGCGATGGGGCTTGTTTGAAAACTTCGCTCAAAATAAGCATTTTTGGCCACCCTTTCGGCAGTAGCCGGGTCAATAGTTTTGTTGGCAAACGAAAGTTGCACAGTGCCAAGAAGAAGCACAAGGAGGAAAATCTTTAATTTCATAATAGTATTTTGTAAGTGAGTAAATGAATCGGCAAAATTAATTAAAATAATATAAATGGCCATTTGCCCTTCGGACGTCATTAATTGTAATTTGTTGTGGTTAACATTTATTAGTTTTCAATGATTTAATGTGAAACCAAAATTACGCGTGAAGCGCAAATGACATCCGAGCGCAGCGAGGATAAATGCCGAAAAACCAGAAATCTACGATTTCATAGTTTTTCGAGCATCCTCGAAAATTTACGAAAATTGAAAATTTTCTAATTTTCGGGATTACATCCGAACGAAGTGAAGATAAATTACTGCGAAGCTACAATCATCACCTTTTTCATGAAAGTTTCATTGCCGGATTTGCAACGCAGGATGTATAAGCCTTTAGTGAAAGTTGAAATATCGAGGGACAGCTTGCCAGATGAACCATTGGGAAATATCCTATCTAAAGCCACTTTTCCTAAGGAATTTATCAGAACAACATGAACCGTTTCATTATGCCTCTCAGTCAAATCAAGGTACAAAATATCCTTAGCGGGATTGGGATAAATATAGAAATCGGTCTCCTGCCCGGGCGTGTCGATACCCACCAAATCGGAATAATAGCCCGCTTCCCAGCCCTGGGCACGGCCACTTGCATCGCTGTGGAAGATGAAGAATATCTTGCCGCTCTGCGAACTTACCGGTGGTGGCGGTGCATCAGGAGGATAATACCCCGAGTAATCGGCCAGCAAGTCCATGGTTTGCGTATCATAAATCTTTACATGATCCTGGCCTTCCTCAATATCGAAACTGGTAAAATATACCGTAACTTCATTGGCTCCAACAGGCATAATTTGCCACATGCACGTGGAACTGTTATTGTAAAAAAACTGGTGGCTGCCATCGTTAAATATCCCTTGTTGCTCCAACTTTACAGTTGTCCCAGCGCACCATGAGGGCTGCTGGCTTTCGAAAGAAGCCAAAAATCCGGGAGCTGTATTTTGGTTGTCAGAGGTGAAAGTTACCAGCATTTTGTTTCCTGTCGAACTTATTGGATTAGGCAGGGTGTTGCCGACCAAACTGACCAGCAGTGGAGCCGAGGTATTCTCTCCATCGTAAACATTAATAAAATCCGATAAGCTGTCGAGCCAAAATCTTTGAAACGAAAGCGTGATATTAGTAACTGAATCCTGCATATTTTGCGGATCAATCAGCCACTGGCAATCGGCATTGTTTTGATAATTGTAAACCGGGTAGCTGCCATCGGTAAAAGTACCGCGCATGGTGCTAATGTTTTTGCTTCCGCTGCAAAAATCAGGATAGGTATAACTTAAGGTATCGGGAAAGGCGTGGATGATCAATTCCTGTGCAAGGTTGAAATTATTGCCGCCGGGGCTAAGTTCTTCGGTATAAAAATAGCCATCGTTGCTGCCGCCCCAGCCCCAGTTGAAGTGGTAGAAGTGCTCGTCCTGGTAGCCGTCCACGATAAAGGCGTGCCCATTGATGTTGGGCACCGACCAGCCGGCATAATACATCGGGATTTTAAGGTCGAGATGCGCGATCATCAAACTGTCCCAATTCATATTGGTGCTGTCGCGATATATGTATTGCGTTTCGGGCGAGTATCTGAAAAATGATTTCAAAGCATAGGCTGCTTTATGATTGTACATGCCCGAGCTTTGCGGCCCATAAACCATGTCGCAAGCCACGCCCAGATGAAAAATCAGTTCGGCTACTTCAGGATTGGGATCCGAGAGTTCATTCATCATTTGTTCGTAATCGTAATTTGCAGCTCCAAAATCTGCTGCAATGGTACCGTAGTTTGGGTCATCATAACTATAGTATCCTGTGCCTGACTGGGGGAAGCGGAAATAATACACCAGTTGCCCCAGTGCTGTGGCCACACATCCGGTAACGCAGTGTCCGCCCACACCCCCGGGGTCGGCAGGACAGGCGGCATTGTAATACAGCCCCTGATCCCATTTTGAAACCAGCATGGGTTCTACGGTGCGGATATTATTGGTAGGATTATTTTTAAAAAAATCAGGATCAAGATATTTTTCCCAAGTCGCCTTTGTAGCATCGCTAGCCTGACTTTTGTTTTGGATGGCAGCGGCAATTTGCCTTTCATATTGACCCAGCCAGGCGGCAGTGTTGCTTGTTTCACCGGGCTGTACAAACTTCCCGTCAAAACCATAGGCCAAAACCGGGTAGGTATTTTTAGCAGCAGAAATTAAAACAAATCCTTTGTGAAGGTTTATCGCATAATAAAGATCTTGATCAGCATTGCTTATCAATTTAATTTCATCAATTAAAATTTCATCCAAATTAATCTTCTCCATTTGATTTATTCTTTCGTAATAAAAATTGCGAGCTACCGTGGTGGCTTCCTTTTCGGAGATTAGATTGTTAGCTAATAGAATCCCTGGAAGAAGGAATCCACAAAAAACGAGGGTAAAGATGCGTGTTTTCATAACTATAAAATTTCCTGTAAAAGTATAAAAAAAAAGTGGCCTCCCGAAAGAAGCCACTTCTTAATCTTATTATTCTTTAGAAAAATTATTAACGATCTCTGCGTACTCTGCGGTTAGAAAAAATCACATAAGAAACCAGGATCGCAAAATGCATGATGGCTTATTTTTACTCAACCACAATTTTTTGGGTAGTGATACCATTTTCGCTTTGCACATTTACTACATAAATGCCCTGCGAAAGATTGCCGACAGCTACCGGAATCATAGTAGTTCCTGATGTGGCAGTTTGGATAGATTCGTAAACCTTTTGACCAGTTACCGAAGTTAGCGAAACCACAATTTCCGAAGGCGTGTTGGTTGTGAATTTTACGGTCATGGTTTCGTTGGCCGGATTGGGATAAACCGAAACAATATCAAAGGGCACTTCAAACAACTCATCCACACCAACCATACTCCCCAGTATTTGCACATTATCGACAAACACATTGTCGCCCTCTGCAAAGAACTTGTCGTAGAGACGGCAACTGGCCTGGAGTTGCAGCGAGAAGAAATCGCCTGCCCATGGGCCCAGGTTAAACTTGCGCTCTACAAAGGGATCGGCATTGGTGGCAGGGTTGAAGTTGAGATTACCGTCCACATCGGGTATTTGCGTTTCGTTGTTCACAAGTACTCTGAACCATGAAAGCGTTGGCCCGAGGCTGTAGGTTTGTTTCATGTCGAGTATAAGATAAATGCCAGCATAGGCTGTTGCGTTAATATTGCACACATTGGCCACCGAGTGGAAGGCTTCGTTTTCTTCCCATGCTTGTTCGGGAGAGGTGTTAAAGGGGCCTCCGGCCCAGCCCTGCAAATTGCCTACGCCAGTAAAATGAAGCCCATAATCGCCGCCATTAGCAGCACGGTTATCGATCATAATATTGGCATTTTCGTTGGCCAGCAATGCAAAGTCGGAAGCACCGTTTTCAAAACCGGTTTCAAAAGGCAAAAGCATCCCGGCAATATCAAAATAATCCTCAAAGGTGCCAGTTGCAGAACCATTGGCATTGGTAGCAGTAAAAGAAAAGGAGTAGATGCCAGGATCGTTAAATTGCACTACCGGGTTTTGTGAGGTAGCATTGGTACCTTCGATAAATTCGATGGTATTAGGCTCAAATTCCCACAGCCAGGCGGTAGGCTCATACAACGAAAGATCGGTAAAGCTCATCGGAACCATGACGCATCCCATGGTGTTGTCAACCTCAAAATCGATATAGGGAGCAGGAGTGGCAGTTACGGTGATAAAATCTTCTTTGGTAAGGGTAATGGTTCCAAAATCGTTGGAAACTACAAGGGTAACATCAAATACGCCTGCGGTGTTGAAAGTAACCATCGGGCTTTGCTCGGTCGAGCTTGCCGGTGTGCCGCCTTCAAAGGTCCAGTTCCAGGAAGTAGGAATACCCAGGGTCATATCCTCGAATTGGATTTCGCTAGCCGGAAGAATTAAGGGGAGTTCTACCATAAATTCAGGAACGGGTTCGTAGGGTACGGCCAAAACAGTCTGGTAGGCATTGATACGTCCGGCACCCAACATGCCAATGTAATCCGGGTTTTGTGCATCGATATTATCGCAGGACGATTTCAGAATTTCTTCTACCTCATCGGGTGTCAAATCCGGATTGAGGGATAAAATCAGAGTACATAATCCTGCAACCATCGGGCAGGCCATGGAAGTACCTGAATAATAATCGTAATAACCATAATAAGTAGAATCCCAGGTTGAGCTGAGGAGTCCAGCAGGACCTGCTGATCCGGAACCCCCTGGGGCTGAAACATCGACCAAATCATTGAAATTTGAAAAGTTTGATTTTGAATCGTTTTCATCGGTTGAGGCAACGGATATTACATTATCATAGCACGAAGGATAATGCGGAGTACTAATGTTTTCGTTTCCGGCAGCAGCGACAAAGACAATCCCGTCAGCAGTTCCTGAATTAATAAGGTTCTGTTCGGTTTGCGAAAAGCTTGTACCACCGTATGACATGCTGATGACATTAGCACCATTGTTCATTGCCCACGCCATGCCTTCCTTTGCTTTGTGGACATATTGAGGCTCGTCATTTTTAGAAACTTTCACAGCAATAATGCTTGTGTTGTAGCCAATGCCGGCAACGCCTATGTTGTTGTTGGTGATGGCCGTAGCCAATCCGGCGCAGTGCGTGCCGTGTGACCATTCAGCAGGATTGCCACTATCAGGAGGGTTGGAGCTATTCGTATTATAATACGCGTCATATTGGAGCACGATTTTGTCGGCAAGGTCAGGATGATCAGCCCAAATGGCATTATCCACAATGGCTACTTTTATTTCCGGATCGCCATGCGTGATATCCCAGGCTTCTTCGGCGTGGATAACATCCAAATGCCAGTTCCAGTTGCTAAGACCGGAAATAAGGTTGTATAGTGGATCGTTGGGCCGAAAGTCGATGTACTGCATCGGCACTTTCTCGGCATATTCTACCTCCGCCATTTTTTCGAGATCAGCAATGGCAGCTTCCAAATCATTGTGATTGGCCAAAGTCATCTCGAAGGTGCGGATTAGTTTCGGATCGTTTTTGTAATCGAAGGGGCGCGAAATCGATTTAACATCGTAAGCCTTGATAACAGGACTAAAGTATTCGGCATCGCTTAGCGCAACCGTTTTATCCGCAGCTACCCTGATGTCGGGCTGGTACGAATCCTTAAACTTTACATACAATTTGCAATCCTGATAATACTTTTCATAATTTTGAGCCGTGGTTTGAATATTAATAAAAAGAAAAGCAATTAAAAAGATAAGCAGTGTGTTGAAAACAGAAGAAGTAAATTTTCGCATGATGATAATTTTATGTTTGTGATAAAAAAAATAATTCAATAATTTGACAATCAAGATAGATTTAAAACGTATGAACTTGCAAAATTATGTAAATCATTTAAAAAATATGGATAAAAGATGAAAATACTGATTAATAATATCAAAGAACTGATACAAACCGAGGATGAACCGAGGCAAAAAATTTCAGGAAAAGCTATGGCGGAACTGCCGTCCATCCGGGATGCCTTTTTGCTGATCGAAGACGGAAAGATTGCGGATTTTGGTACGATGGCTCACCTTGCAAGCTCGCCGGCATTGCGCGATGCCGACTGCGATTGTATCGAAATAGATGCCACTGGAAAAATGGTTTTTCCTTCGTTTTGCGATTCGCACACCCACCTGGTTTATCCGGCCAGCCGCGAAATCGAATACATCGACAAAATAAAAGGCTTGTCGTACGAAGAAATAGCCAAACGTGGCGGCGGCATCCTTAACTCGGCCCGGATGATGCAGGAGATGCCCGAAGATGCACTCGTAGAATCGGCACTAAGCAGGCTCGATGAGATAATAAAATATGGCACCGGCGCGGTAGAAATCAAAAGTGGTTATGGCCTCACCACCGAAAGCGAGCTGAAAATGCTCAGGGTAATCAAAAAGCTAAAAACACTATCGCCCCTTACCATCGTGTCCACTTTTTTGGGTGCTCACGCCGTACCGCCCGAGTACAAAAACCGCCAGGATGAATACGTGGATTTGATTATTAATGAAATGATACCCCAGGTTGCTGCTGAAGAGCTGGCCGACTACATTGATGTGTTTTGCGACCGTGGTTTTTTTACCGTTCAGGATACCGACCGCATTTTGAATGCAGGTATGAAATATGGGCTTAGGCCAAAAATCCATGCCAACGAACTCGATTATTCGGGAGGCATACAGGTGGGCGTAAAGTACAACGCGCTTTCGGTGGATCATCTGGAGTTTACCGGGAAAAAAGAAATAGCTGCCCTGTTGGATTCCGACACCATGCCAACCATTTTGCCGGGAGCGGCATTTTTTCTAAACATGCGCTACGCTCCTGCCCGCGAGATGATCGATGCCGGCCTGCCGCTGGCCATGGCCAGCGACTTCAACCCCGGATCATCGCCCTCGGGCAATATGCAGCTTATCCTCTCGATGGCCAGTATCCTGTACCGCCTCACCCCCGAAGAAGCCATCAACGCCACCACCATCAACACGGCTTATGCCATGGGGCTTAGCGATGAACTGGGCAGCATTGCCCGTGGCAAAATTGCCAATATCTTCATCACCAAACCTATTCCTAACGTAGCTTATCTGCCTTATTATTACGGAAGTAATAAAATAGAAAAGGTGATTTTGAACGGGGAGATTCAGTAGTAGTCAGGGTTTCACTTAAAGTGAAGCCCTGACTTTCATCAAGTGAAACCCTGACTTTCCAAAATGGCTCTAAGTCACCCCGTGAATCCTGCTTAGACACAAAGCATGATTCAATAGTTCGCGTTACCACAGGAAACAATTCACGGGGTAACTCATTCCGAAGTCAGAAAAACCTTATCTCGTTTGCATGATAATATTACTTTTGCATCCGCGTTTAATAAAGCACGTTCTTTTACATCATGGGGCTGACCGGTTTTGACAGCAAGGAAGGGGTACAGTAAGCATGTCGGGCATTGGGAATGTGGCTCGTTACAAACTATTCCTAAAGCCATAACTGGCGAAACAAACTATGCTCTCGCAGCGTAATCGAATAAAGTAGATTACTGCCTAATCCTCACTCAAGGAGTTTGGACGAGACTCTCCGCAGGCGGACAAGCCATGTTCCTGCCTGGTTACGGGGCGACGTAAAACAGGGCTAGTTGTGTGCAGGCTTCGGGCACACGGCGAAACAAAGAAGCTAAGGTTCAGGTTGGGTGTTTGCCCTCTGCCTGCTCCCGACAATCAATGGCAAAATAAACATGTAGAAAGCTCTATTGCTGCTTGTTTGGACCAGGGTTCGACTCCCTGCAGCTCCACATTTTTTTTATATCAGGAACTTTCCTGCCTACACTAATTCTTTTTGAAGAAAGCACTGCAGGGAGGAGAAGTCTATCCCGAAAGCGAAGCGATTCGGGAACTCCCTGAAGCTCCACATAAAAAAATCCTTTACACAATTGAAATAATGGTGTAAAGGATTTTTTTTATAATTCAATTAAATATGGTTAAATCGTGATCTTATATACCTGGCTTGCTCACTTGGCGGCACGGCAGGCGATGAGTTTCCACTTCTTAGATAGAAATGCTCGTGCTCTATTGCGTACTTATCAATAATTTGGCGAATTTTCATACTAAAACAAACTTTTAAATTTCATTTTCCTGTTCTTTAACGACTCTTACCGAATCGGCAAAATAAATAAAATTCCTGCATTTTGTACGCTCCCAATTTCCGAATAAAAATCTTATGCTAATTTGGCTTTTGCCTGCGCAAAGGTTTTATTTTTTCTTCCGCAGCAGTTCTCCTGTCTTAAAGGTAAAATACCTTTGGAATAAATAACTGTAGGCCACCACAAAAACGGCGGTAAACATCTTGGATATGGTGGGCCAAAAGTGGCAGACTTCGACAAAGAATTTTAACAAGAAATAGTTTAAAAGGATGGAGCCCCCCACCGAAAGGGCGTAGCGCAGCAGTTGCACCTTGCCCCGCAGTGGCGAACCGGTAAAGGTGATGTACTTGGCCAACAGAAAACCGGTGAAAAAAGTAATCGGAAACACGATAATAAAGGCGGCGATGTAAGGGCTGATGGCTACAAAGCCCAAATTGAGGATTTGTTTATCCAATACATAATTGTAAACCAGAAAATACAAAACGATGTCGAGCACCAGGTTGGCACCGCCGGTAGCAGCATACCTGAATGTTTCGGGTGGAATAAATTTCCTGAACGGAATGTAAAACCAGGCTATCAGGGCTGAGATAGTATCTCTTACAAAATCACGCTTTCTTGTCATCAGGGGGCATACTTTTTTAAATTTTCAATATTTTGAGATTTATTACAACTTTTATTTTATAATCCAAATTAAAATAATTGCTATCTTTTCCAGAAGGCCGGCGAAAGCAGAATTAAAACGGTAAAAAGCTCCAGACGACCCAGCAACATGAGGAAGGACAAAAACCACTTGCCCACGGCATTAATATCGGCATAATTGCCCATCGGCCCTACGCTGCCTATACCCGGGCCGATATTGCCAAGGGTGGCCGCTGTTGCTCCAATCGCCGATTCAAAATCAAGCCCCAGCATCGACATCACGAAAGTGCCCAAAGCAAAAATGATCATATAAATCAGGAAGAAAGCCAGGACGTTAAAAATAATGTTTTGCGACACCGGCCTGTTATTCATCCGCACCGGGATAACGGCCTGGGGGTGCATCAGGCGTTTTAGCTCGAGCAGGCTGTTTTTGAAAAGCAGCAACTGGCGCACCACCTTGATGCCGCCGCCAGTAGAGCCTGCGCTGCCGCCCACAAACATCAGCAAAAAGATGATAAACCACAATGCTCCCGGCCATATCAAGTAATCGGCGGTTACAAAGCCGGTGGTAGTGATGATGGATACCACCGTGAAAATCGCATCGCGAAAGGATTGCTCGAAAGTCCCCCTGTTTGTAAATGCCAGCACCAAACCAATAATAAAGGTAGCTCCCAAAATGATAAAGAGATAGTGGCGATATTCTTCGTTTTTCCACACGTCCTTAATACGTCCATGCAGTGCCAGGTAATGCAGGGTAAAGTTAGTTCCGGCCAAAATCATAAACAGGGTGATGACATATTGGATGTAAGGCGAAAAGGAGGTGATGCTGTCGTTGCGTGTCGAAAAACCGCCGGTAGCCATCGTGCCAAAGGCGTGGCACAGGCCATCGAAAAGGTTCATCCCGCCCAGCATAAGCAAAATCGTCTCCACCACCGTAAGCAGGACGTAGATTCCCCAGAGCCTTTTGGCCGTTTGCGTAATGCGCGGGTGGAGCTTGTCAGGCGTTGGGCCGGGTACTTCGGCAATAAAAAGCTGCATTCCGCCGATGCCTAAAAATGGCAGGATGGCCAGCGAAAGCACAATAATGCCCATGCCCCCAATCCAGTGCGTCATCGAGCGCCAAAACAGCAAGCCCTTGGATACCGACTCTATATCGATAAGCATGGTGGCTCCGGTAGTGGTGAAGCCCGAGATGGTTTCAAAAAAGGCATCGGTATAGCTGGCGATGGCACCGCTTAGGAAAAAAGGGAGCGCGCCAAAGACTGAGATAACAATCCAGGTTAGCGAAACGATAACGTAGCCATCGCGCTTGCTGATGTTTTTGCGCACTTCCCGGCCTGGCAAAAAGTAGAGCAATATACCCACGCTAAAAGTGAGAAAGGCAGAAATGACCAGCGGCCAAAAATCGTGTTCGCCATCAAAAAAATGAAATTCAAAAGAAGACACATCGCCGTAATACCACGAAAAGGGCAGGGCGGTAAGCATAAAGGCTCCCTCGATAATGAGCAAAATGCCCAGAAGCTGCGATATGAGCGGGAGGTTTAGTGTTCGTGAGCGTGGCATAAGGCTTAGTTAAAAAAGCGGTCAACCTTGTGGATGGCCGAGGGTAGCGAAAAAACCACAACCCGGTCGCCTTCTTTAATACGGAAATTACCCACAGCGATATAGCTGTCATCGCCCCTAACGATGCCGCCAATGATGGCTCCCTCGGGGAAGTTGAGTTTGCGTATGGGTTTTTTAACGATGGGCGAGTTGGGCTTTACCACAAACTCGAATACCTCGGCATCGATGCCGTGGAGCACCTTAGTAGAAGTAACTTCGGATCCCATGGTAAAGCGGGCGATATAACTTGCAGTGATGAGTTTTTTGTTGATGATGGTGTCGATACCAATATTTTGGGAGATGTCGATGTAGTCGATGTTTTCGACCAGAGCGATGGTTTTCTTTACGCCAAATTTACGGGCATGGAGGCAGGTAAGGATATTGGTTTCCGAATTGTCGGTAACGGCGATAAAAGCGTCCACATCGCCAATGCCTTCGTCCTGCAGTAGTTCGATATCGCGGGCATCGCCATTCAAAACCAGGGTGTCCAGCAGTTCGTTGCTCAGTGTGAGGCATCTGTTTTTATCTATTTCCACCATCACCAGGTCGTACATTTTTTCTAATCGCAGCGCTGTTTTGCGGCCAATGCGTCCTCCGCCTACAATCATCACTTTTTTTATCTCGAAGGCTTCCTTGCCCCCCAGGCGCATCAAGGTGTTAATGCCCGAGGGGCGGGTAACCACGTAGGCCAGATCGTTAATTTTAAAGGCATCGTGTCCGCGCGGGATGATGGTTTTGGAATCGCGATGGATGGCTACGGCACGGAAATCAAGGTAGGGAAATTCTTCGGCTATCTGGTCGAGGGTTTTTCCAACTACCTTGGCCTTTTCATCGAGCTTGATAAGGAAGAGGGTAAGCTTGCCATCGGAGAAGCCAAAAGTTTCGGTGGCAGCAGTTTGTTCGAGCAGGGTAACTATTTCTTCGGCGGCCAGGCGTTCGGGGCACACCAGGTGGTCGATGCCAAGCGACTTGAAGAGTTCCACATTTTTAGGCTCCAGGTACTCGGTATTGTTTACCCGTGCTATGGTACGTTTTGCACCCAGCTTTTTGCCAATAATGGCGGTCATCAGGTTTATCTGTTCATCGTGAACTACCGAGATGAGCAGGTCGGCGCGCCGCACCATGGCACGTTCGAGTACCGATATGCAAGTGGAGTCGCCCGGGATCGTCATCAGGTCGGTGTGCGATTCGATAAGCTGTAATAAGTCGCTGTGAGGGTCAACCACGGTAATATCGTGATGTTCGTCCGTAAGCAACTTAGCCAGGTGGAAACCTACCTCGCCATCGCCCGCTATGATGATATTCATGTTTTTCATCCTAAAAATATTCGGCTGCGAAATTATATTTTTTTCGGGAGAATGGTTTTTAAAACAAAACCGGGGCAATACACATACAAGCGGAAAGCCAGCATCTGCCCTAAAAATTAAAAATAAATTTTCCTTTTCATAAGAAAAAAAGCAAATATCCTCCTATTTTTGCCCATATAAAGACAGCAAAATATGATTAATTTAAGCAACATTCGTAGCGACCGATACACGGTAAATTGGCACGAATCGGATTTTAAGGGTTTTGCCAGTCCTGATGTGATATGCAATTATTTGGGCGAATCAGCGTGGCGGCAAGCCGGGGAGCAGGGTTTTGGATTTGAGGATGCCGAGAAATTGGGGCAGTTTTGGGTGGTGCTGCGCTGGTATATCAAATTGCAGAACTATCCGCGCTGGAGAGATGAGATTGTAGTGGAAACCTGGCCACGCAAGCCCGAACATCTTTTTGCCTTCCGCGATTACCGGATTACAGATGTCGGCGGCAAAATGCTGGGTGCTGCCACTTCAACGTGGATGGTGCTGGATGGTGTAAGCCGGCGACCTCAAAGGCTTGATTTGGTTGAAAATAAAATGGGATTGACCCCGGAGGATAAAATTTTGGGCACGGATGCCTCTAAAATTACCCTGCCGCTATCGATGCCGGTGATTAACGAAATAGCTGTGAAATATAATGATGTGGATTTTAACGGCCACGTTACCAATACGCGATATGTGGAATGGTGTCTCGATTTGTTCGGCCATGACTTTCACCAAAGGCATTACCTCGCCGAATTGCAGATTAACTTTTTGCACGAATGCAGTTTCGATGATACGGTGGAGCTTAAAATGACGAGTACCGGAAATACTGAATTCATTGTTTTGGCCAGCAACAAGCAAACGGGGGAAAATATTTTTGCCGCAAAGCTGACCTGGCTTTCTTACTAAGCACAAAGCCCTATGCCTACTCCTCACTACCTACTCTACTACCTACCTCTTACTACCTACTACCTACTACCTACTTCTTACTACCTACTACCTACTACCTACTTCTTACTACCTACTACCTACTTCTTACTACCTACTACCTACTTCTTACTACCTACTACCTACTTCTTACTACCTACTACCTACTTCTTACTACCTACTACCTACTTCTTACTACCTACTACCTACTTCTTACTGCTGCCTAATATCCGTAAACCCGCCCTTCCCAGGTATGCACCATCACGCGCCAGCAAAGCACATCGCGCACGGCAGGCTCGTTGAAAGGGAAGTCTTTGCCGGTATATTTTTGCATAATAACATTCAGGTGCTTAACTTTCTCATCAAAATCATCGATAAACTCCACCTTGCCATAGGCGCGGATGCTGCGGTATTTCATGCTATAGCTACAAGCCACACCTTCGTTTTGCCAGCGCAGGTGGTGGTCGCTGGTGAAATTGACACACACATCAGCCTTGTTTTTCAAAAAAGCAATCTTGCGCCCATCAGGAGCCGAGTGCAGGTAGATGTTGTCGTGAAAAAGCCCAAAGTTCATGGGCACAACATAAGGCATGTTTTGCGTATCCACCATGCCCACAAAGCAAACCTCGCTTTTGTTGGCCGTGTCGATAATTTCCTGATGGTTGCTTAGCATTCGTGATTTCATCGGTAGCTCCTTCTGTTTTTACGATCGTCGATCTGAATTAAATAATTGATAATTGAAACAATAAGACTAAACCAAAGTGCTGCCCAAAAACTTTGGATTACAAAACCGGGCACCAGGCTGCCGGCAAGCAAAGCCATCAAGGCATTGATAACCAAAAGAAATAGACCAAAGGTAACAATGGTGATAGGGATGGTAAGCACCACCAAAATGGGCTTGACTATCATATTGAGGATGGCCAGCACAAAGGCTACCACCAGAGCCGTTAGGTAGTCGCGGATTATAACTCCGTTAAGAAGCCATGCGGCTACAATTACCGAAAACGAGGACAAAAGAATCTTGATAATAAAACTCATAATCTTAATTATTTGGCGGGTAAAAATAGAAAAATTTGACGAGGGGAGACGGTTGGGAATTAATTTCAAACAATACGGAGGAGATTTCCCCTACAAAACCTGCTGCGCTTCGTTTTTCCAGTCGAAATGACAGCACCCATGATCTGCTCGACCCGCTCCAACGATGTCATTCTGCCGTGATGATAAATCTTAAGAATTCACCGGCCACCAGTGTGTTTCTTACGACTATTTTTTAAAGCTCCACACAAATTGGGCAGCTATAAAAATCCGGCAAGTAAAAATGTTTTATTTTTGCTTTTTTTTATAAAAATTCAAACGAAAGATATCAATATGAAAATTCTTGTTTGTGTAAGTAATGTTCCCGACACCACAACCCGCATCAAACTTAGCGGAGATCAATCGGCAGTTGACCTGGCCGGAGTGCAGTGGATTATCAATCCCTGGGATGAACTTGCCCTGACACGGGCACTGGAGCTTAAAGAAGCCTCGGGAGGAAAAATCGAAAAAATAACGGTTATCAGCGTTGGCGAAAAGACCGCCGAGCCAACCATGCGCAAGGCACTGGCCATTGGTGCCGATGATGCCATACGTGTGGATGCCACCCCGGGCGATGCCTTTGCCGTGGCTCACGAGATAAGCCAGGCCGTAAAAGACGAAAGTTACGACATTATCCTTTGCGGCATCGAGTCGTCCGATTACAATGGTTCGGCCATGGGCGGTATGTTATCCGAATTTCTTAGCTTGCCCTCCGTTTCTTCGGTTTCAAAGCTTGATATCGAAGGCGACCAGGTGAAGGTAAACCGCGAAATATCCGGAGGCTACGAAGTGGTAGAGCCCGAAATGCCTTTTGTGGCTATCGTGCAAAAAGGGATTGCCAAAGAACCACGTATCCCTTCGATGCGCGGAATTATGATGGCCCGCAAAAAGCCGCTTAAGGTGGTCGAAAGCTGTGGCGCAGAAGCACTCACCGCATTTACTGCGTATCAGCCGCCACAGGCCAAAGCCGCCTGCAAAATGATTGATGCCGACAATGTGGCCGAGCTGGTCGATTTGTTGCACAACGAAGCCAAAATAATCTAACCTTAAAAAGCTAAATGATATGAGTAAAGTATTGATATACACCGAAAATGTGGATGGTAAATTCAAGAAACAAACCTTCGAGATCGCTTCTTATGGTGCTGATATTGCCCGTCAGTACGGCGGAGAAGCAGTTGCCCTGTCCATCGGAAATGTAGCCGGCGATGAGCTAAAATTGTTAGCCCAATATGGAATTACTAAAGTTCTTAATGTAAATAACGATGCGCTTGCGAATCTTGAAAACCAGACTTACGCTGCCATCGTAGCAAAGGCTGCGCAGGATGAGGGTGCCGAAGTAGTGGTTTTTTCCGGATCAAACACCGCCAAGGCCGTTGCCCCCCGCGTTAGTGTTAAGCTAAAAGCCGGGATGGTTTTTGCTGCCACAGGCCTGCCTGTAAGCCTTGACCCCTTTACTATTTCCAAAAAAGTTTTTCATGGTAAAGCTTTTGCTAAAGTGATCATCTCATCACAAATAAAAGTAATTAGCCTGGCGCAAAACTCTTTTGGAGTTCACGAAAATCCGGTCGAAATTGCTGTTCAGGATTACGAACCCCAAATAGATATGGCCGTTAAAACCAAGGTTAGCCAGGTTGAAAAAGCCAGCGGCAAGGTTTTGCTCAACGATGCTGAGATCATCGTTTCGGGCGGTCGCGGATTGAAAGGCTCCGAAAACTGGGCTCCCCTCGAGGAGCTGGCCGACATACTGGGAGCAGCCACCGCCTGTTCGCGTCCGGTTTCGGACGAAGGCTGGCGTCCCCATTCAGAGCATGTAGGACAAACCGGTAAAATTGTGGCTCCAAACCTGTATTTTGCCCTCGGCATCTCGGGAGCCATTCAGCACCTGGCCGGCGTTAGCTCGTCAAAGGTAATTGTGGCTGTGAACACCGATATTGATGCACCTGTCTTTCAGGCTGCCGACTATGGCATTGTGGGCGATGTGCAAAAAATCCTGCCACAGCTCAACAAGGCCTTCCGAAAATTCAAAAGTGAAAATTAAAACACAGCACATATAGAAATAAAAAAAGTTGAATTCCGTTTATGGGATTCAACTTTTTTTTTGCCTTAAAAACCAAGATTTAAATGCGTTTAAACAAACCATTGAATAAAGAAAAAATACTTCACACCCTTCTACACCCGCTTGTTATCGCTATCCCCTTTGCGCTTATCACCATTCTTTTGCTACCCATCGAAATGAGCAAAATCAAGATTGAATCGCTGGCCACCATCGATACCGACAAGGGTGGGAAAAATACCATACAGTATTACCACGATCTCGATCAGGATTCGATCGATGAGGAAATTTCGCACTTTGTAAACGATGTGGGTCAATGTGCCATAAAGGTGAGTAGTGCCGAAGGTTTTTACAAGGGTCAGTGGAATTTTAGGGGCAGCCTGCCCCAACATGCCCGCAGCCTTGCTTATGTGGATGTGAATGGGGATGGAGTTTTGGATATTTTCACGCTCTTTCAGCGCAACGACTCGGTGTTTTTGGGATGTGTGGATATTGAAAACGGTAGCCAAAAATTAATTGAAGCCCGCTATATCGACAAATTACAAAGGATAAACGGGAAAACCGATTATTCAGCAAACCTTTCCAAGGTCGATTTAAACGGGGATCAACACGATGAAGTGCTTATCAATATTAATGCAGGCTACAGCGAGCAGCCACGAAAAATTTACGCCTACGATTTTGTTAACGATACCCTGTTAGTTTCGCCAATCGTGGGATTTAAGCACTCTAATTGGAATGTCCTCAATATTGATGGGGATAAATATCCTATGATTATTCCAAATACCGTCAGCCACGAAAATATTGAAGCCGGCCAGGGCATTCCATTTCACGATTACGACCGATGGCTGGTAGTTTACGATCATAAACTGGCATTTAAGATCGCCCCAATAAAAATAGGACAGGGAAGCGGATCTGTAATGAATTATGTTTTTACCAAAGATGGACAAAGCGAAGTAATCTCAATAGATATTAATAATGAATCGAGCAATAAATTTACATTTTACCAACTCGATACTCAAAGGGAAAAACTGACCAAAATTAGCCCACGCTTTCCTGTATCGCTAAATATGCATACGCTGAGCTACCATTATGATAATGCTACTTATCTCTTACTGTATAATGCAGAAAGCGGCTGGCTTAGCATCCTCGATCCCTTCGATTCGCTCAAGGTGATCCAGGATCATAATATCGGGGCAGGCCTGACACTTTTGCGCCAAATGGACATCGATGGCAAAGGTGAGGGTGAAATTTTGTTTATGAATAAAATTGAAGGCGAAAGATCTCTGGTAGTGTATTCGGCAGATTTTAAAAATCGTTTTGTTTATAAAATACCCTCGCATTTTAAGCAAATCCGAAACATTACAAGCCGCAGGCTAAGCACCGGCGAAACCCATTTCATCATCCAGGCCGATGCCAGTTTACTTGAGTTTAACATACATATCGATCGTTTTTATCTACTCAAAACACTGGTGCTGATTGCATTCATATTCGGCTTCTATGTTTTGTTGATCTCAATTATTCTGCATTATCAGAAAAAAATTATTACCGCCTATTATCGGCGCGAGCAGGAATTGGCCGAGCTGAAACTAAAATCCATCCGCAGCCAGCTCGACCCACACTTTACCTTTAATGCTATCAACGCCGTTTCGGCGGCCATTTTGCGCGAAGAAAAAGACAAGGCCTACCGCTACTTTTCGCTCTTTTCCAAGCTCATGCGTTCTACCATGCTGTATTCCGACTACATGACGCGCTTGCTGAGCGATGAATTGGAATTTACGAAAAACTACCTCGACATCGAAAAATTCAGGTTCCGCGAAAAATTTAATTATCAAATTAATGTGGCTCCTGATGTTAATACCAGCCTTGATGTGCCGCGCAATATAATACAAACCTTTGCCGAATCGGCGGTATCCAATGGTTTGATGCACCGCAGCGAAGGCGGAGATTTATCGATTAGCCTGACCATGGAAGACAGTCACCTTATCGCCGTATTTATCGACAATGGGGTTGGAACAGAAAAAGCGAAAATGTTCAACAAGGAAAAAGCCTTTAAGGCTGTTAAAATCATGGATGAGTTCATCAGGATTTTCAACCAACTGAATCATACACGGATTTCCTATAAAATGTTTGATCTGGATGGAGGCGAAGATTTTCCAGGAACAGCAGTGGAGGTAAGGATACCGATGGGTAGGCAGTCATAGCATGGCTAAGAGTCATGGCATGGCTCAAAGCCATCCTATGACTTAGAGCATTCCAGAGCCATAGCATGGCTTTGAGCCATACCATGGCTGTGGCTTTCAAATTACTGATAAACCTTCACCTCGGTTTCGCCTTTGAGTACGCGCATTCCATTCATGGCCAGGGCTTTCATTTCGTCTTCGCCAGGATAAACATGTACGGGGCCAATTTTGTGTACCCGCTCGATAATTTTATTAACAAACCATTTGCTGTGGGCAATGCCGCCGGTAATTAAGATGCCGTCCACATTCCCAAAAAGCACCGCCGCCATGGCACCAATATCTTTGGCTACCTGATAAGCCATAGCCTCAAATACGGTTTCGCTGGCTTTGTCGCCGTCCATCATTTTCATTTCCACCTTGTAGGCATCATTGGTGCCAAGGTAGGAAACCAGGCCTCCGGCACCCTTAATCATGGTCATCACTTCTTTTTGCGAATACTGGCCGCTAAAGCAGGTGCGGATTATATCGCCCATAGGCAGGGTTCCGCTGCGCTCGGGCGAAAAGGGTCCTTCGCCGTCCAGGCCGTTGTTCACGTCTATCACACGACCTTTGGCATGGGCTCCTACGGTAATGCCTCCACCCAGATGCGCCACAATTATGTTCATGTCTTCGTATTTGCGCATCACCGATTTGGCATGTGAGCGCGCAACGGCTTTTTGGTTCAGGGCATGAAAAATGGATCTTCGCTGAAACAGCGCATGGCCAGAGTAGCGAGCAATGTCGGCAAGTTCGTCAACCACAACCGGATTGGCGATATAAGCTTTAACATCGGTAAGCTGTCGGGCAAAGGCATCGGCAATTAAACCGCCAAGGTTGGAGGCGTGTTCGCCGAAGGGGCTGTTGCGCAAGTCTTCTTTCATGCGTTCGTTTACCTCATACACCCCCGATTCGATGGGTTTGAGCAAACCTCCACGACCCACTACAGCCTTAACTACCGATTCGGGCACACCGCCCTCGTTGAGCTGACCGGCGATAATATCGCGGCGATAGGCAAACTGGTCGGTAATCTTTTCAAACTTAGCAAGTTCATCCTGATTATGTTTGATGTTCTTCAAAAAAATGGGGTTCAAATCCACAAAAACACCAATTTTTGTAGATGTTGAACCCGGATTAATTGCTAATATGCCTATGCCTTCCATTCAGTTATTGCTGATTGTTGGTTTGCTTAAAAACTACGAAATACTCCGACCAGTTGCCGGATACTAACCTATGTTGGCGGCCAGTGCTATCGAAAGAAACTTACTCTTGTCGCTGTCCGAACGCGAGGTTAAAACGATGGGAGCAGCAGCACCCATAATAACTGCGGCAGCTACTGCGCCACCCAGGAAGTTGAGCGTTTTGTATAAAATGTTGCCTGCGTCAATGCCGGGGGCCAGGATGATATCGGTATCGCCGGCCACCTCGCTGGTAATACTCTTCAGCTCTGCCGAACGCTTCGAGATAGCGTTGTCGATAGCCAGCGGCCCATCGATGATACAGCCGGTAATTTGCTTGCGGTAGTTCATCATCGAGATGGTGGCGGCATGCATAGTGGCTTCCATGCGCGGGTTAACGGTTTCTACAGAACCTACGATGGCTACTTTGGGATTGGGGCAGTTGAGCTTGTGAAATACTTCTACTGCATTTTGGATAATGGCAATCTTGGTTTCCAAATCCGGCCCCACATTCATGGCGGCATCGGTTACGCCGAGCAGCTTGTGGTAGTATGGCGATTCGAAAACGGCTACGTGGCTCAGCGTATCACCCTTGCGCAGTCCCATTTCCTTGTTCAGCACGGCTTTCATCAGTGTGCCAGTACCCACGGCTCCTTTCATCAATATTTCGGCCTGGCCTTCTTTAATCAACATGCAGGCCTTGCGCGAAGCATTATTTTTATCCGGCTCATCGTAAGATTCGTAGCCGCTGATATCGAAATTTATGCGCTTGGCAATGGTTTGAATCGTAAGCATATCACCAACCAAAATCGGCTCGATTATTCCATGGCTAACCGCGTTTTTTACGGCGAGCAATGCGTCTTCATCGCCGGCAGCGGCCAGCACCAATTTACGGGTTTTTCCTTTTTTGGCCTCTTCAACCAACTGCATCAAATGTTTGATCATTATAATAGATTTTATGTTTAATTGCTTATTTTCTAAGCGATGGCGCAAAAGTAAGGAAAGTATTGTGAAGGCTTTCACAGGAGCGGGTCATTTTTGCCTGACAACTTTTTACAAGGGGATTGATGTTGCAGGACTTGTAATTATTAAAATGCCCGGGCTTTTCCAGCGGTCCCAATAATAATCTAATTTGAGAGCAAATGCTAAGAAAATATTGGGATAGGATTTCTCCCTTAAACTGCACAAATCGGCATTTAGCTTTATCATTTGCCAATGTTTTAACTTTTTCTCTTGTTCTTTTTCCTTGATGAAAAAGAACCAAAAAATCAAGTAAGTTTGATGCTATCCACCACACTGGCACCCGCTGCCCGCTCCCGAAAAATTTTCGAGGACAGGCAAACTTTCGCCCCACGCACCTATCTGCTTTTAACAAATGTGGTAATATCTGTCATCAGTTGGGAAGTGTTTTATTGGTGCTGCAAACTTCGTGATTCAACATTCGATTTCCCGAAAAACTACGAAATCATAGATTTCAGTTTTTAAGCAATCCCTTTTATCTCCAAATCAAAGATCTGATAATAAATTACGAATGGGAATTTTTTAACAACGAACGGTTGCAGGCGAATTTCCACATTACATAGGGTCTGCTGAGAAACTCGTAACAACTTGTTATTTATTCCATTACAAAAATTATATTGCAGTTAATTGCATGGTTTTGTGTGCGGTTATTCAAAAAACCTTGCATTTAATATTACGGTGCGCTGCACCTTTGTTTTACATGCCCACCATTTACTACAAAGATTTCGGTGCGCTGCACCTCCCATCTTTCTTATGGTTCACAAGTACTACATTGAAAGCGGCAGAGCCGCGCAATATTTGTAGAAATAGGATGCACGGATACCGTCAGGTGCAGCCCGCCTTGCCGGACGAGGCAGGAGCACCGAAATATTATCATTTTGAGTTTTTCAGCAAGCCCTACATATAGCTGTTGTTACAAGCTGGCCGTTCTTGTCCTTCTGTAATTTTTGCTGCATTGTCTTTTAGTCCAGGCGTTGGAGTGGGACGGGCTTGAAGGCTCTTTTGGCATTTTTGGATTACTTACAATATAATTATACTCAATGGAGTTCGTGAGGGCTTCGTCGTTGAGGGCAAGCCATGTGTGAATGTCAAATGTGCCTGAAAGCGAAGGGGTGTTGTGGGATTGGCTTTTACATCTCTAACCATTGTCTAAATAAATTTACTCTTGCTTTGCTTATCAATATTTGCTCTTTTGTATTTGGTTTTGTTTTCAACAACAATCGCCCGTTAAAATAATTCTTTACTTCAATTATCGTTTTTCTCGATACAATAAACTGCCGGTTGGCTCTGAAAAAATCAGTATTATTTAACTTGTTTTCTAAAACATCCAAAGTCTCGTCCAACACATGTTTTTCTTCTGTAAAGGTTAAACCGTAAACAATTCCGTTTTCAATATAGAACAATGAAAAATCAACTACCGAAAGAGGGACAAAACCATCATGTTTTTTAACAAGAACAGTCTTTTTTGAATGGTCAGTATTATTAGTTAATGCACGAATTACGTCCAAAAGCTTCTTATCCGTAAAGGTGTTCTTTTGTGAATTCTGATATTTATAAATAGCAAATTCCACATCCGATTTTTTAATTGGTTTTAAAATATAATCAATACTGTTTACCTTGAAAGCACGGATAGCATATTCGTCAAAAGCGGTTGTAAATACGACAGGGAATGATACTTCTATTTTGTCAAAGATTTCAAATGAAACTCCATCTGCAAGTTGAATATCGAAAAAACCAAGTTCGGGTTTTGGATTCGATTTTATCCATTTAACGGCATCTTCAATACTTTCAAGACAGGCCATGACATTGATTTGAATATTCAATTCATTAAAAATGGCAAGCATATTTTGCCTTGCACTTAACTCATCTTCAACCAGTATTACATTCATTTTATGATTGGTATTTTAACACAAAATTCGTTATTTTTTTCAGAAGTTTCTATTTCCTTACCGCAAATCATCAGATACCTTTTATTGAGGTTTTTTAATCCTGAACCATGACTTTCAACATTTGCTTTTTTAATTATTTCATTTCTAAAGAAAATAAAATCTTCAGTATTTTCTATAGATATTTTTACAGGACTTGAACTAAGAAGCTTATTGTGTTTGGTAACATTTTCGAGCAAAACCTGTAAAGCCAACGGTGGAATTTTATGATCCAAAACATTTCCGTTTATTCTGTTATCAATCATAAAATTATCACCAAATCTTTTATGTATCAAATAGGAATAATCATTTAAAAAAGCAATTTCTTCGTTTATGCTAACAAGGTTGTTGTTTCCACTATCAAGAATATATCGGTAAACCTGCGACAATTTCTCAACAAATTCAAGGCTGTCGCTCTTCTCAGCAGTTCGAATGACAGCACTCAGCGAGTTCAGGGTATTAAAGAAAAAATGTGGGCTTAATTGCTCTCTTAATGAAATGAGTTCAGCGTTTGTTTTTTCAGTTTTTAATTTCAGGTTATCGCGTTTAGTTTCTTTTAGATTCTTATTCATTCTGAGAACATAAGCCAGCGGGATTGCGATGGCATACACAAAAAAATCTTTCCAGAAATAATACGAAATGCCCAAAATACTTTTGCCGGAATATTCTAATTTGAAAAATAAGGCTTGTAAATATGCGATAAGAAAAATAATTATCAGGTTGGCAATAATAACAGACAGCACATTCAATATTGGTTTTAATTTATCTTGTTTAAAAACCTTATCCTTCAATGAAAAATTAAACAAACCAAGTAAAGCAAAAACACAAAACTGACTGAATATTTGCTGAATGCCATAAAAAAGTTTGCCATCTTCATCCAAGGAAATGCCTGATACAGTTATATTGCTCCATAAATCAAACAAATACCACAATAATTTCAGATTCAACAGAATCGATAAAAAGAACCCTGAAAGAAGAATTATTAAAATGTAATATTTATTTGGTTTGTTCATTTTAAGCAAAATTACAATGAATATGTTGAATTTGATTATTTCTATTAAGAACCATCATCGCTTACCCTAAGTTCTACAATGATTTAAGGTGTAACTGTATAAGATGAAAACGCCACAGCCCTGAAATTCCCAACGGTTCCGGGACCAAAACTTGAAACCGGATTGTAGGGTGTTTGGTCTCCTGCACCGGCTATTCCTCTTACAATCTTTTCGTACATATTGAAATAGTCGTAAGTGATTTTATCAATTTCCGATACCCGGAATGTTGTAATTTCATTCTCATTAACATCCCGCTGTGGATTAAATAAAGAGAGCCCTTCGTTGGCATTAACAACACGATTATCATCAATTGCCCAATCAATTGTTCTATTGTGAACCCCATTTGTCCACCATTCAAACTGGTACCGATTCCGTGTGGATGATGGGTCATTAACTACCCAGTTCTCAGAATAGGCAGTATAACTGACCCCATCTTTGCCACTTACCTGGTAAGGTGATAAAGCAATGTCTCTCAACGTAGCAGGTGGAAACATGGTTGAAACAGCATTGTAAATCGTGCCATTAATATCAATAGTTATAATATAAGTATTTCCCACTTGCCCTAAAATTGAACTTCCATTGTAAACTCCCTTGCCTATGTATGTGAGTTGCTCCGAAGAAATTCCATCGCTGATTTCGATTATTGCATTTGCTTCATAATTCGGACTTGGTGTAAATGCAGCGTTGATATCTTCAGAATATGATATCTGAACCCATGCCGAACTGTCCATCTCAATTTTGGCATCAATTACGGTAATAGTTCCAATGCTATTTACGTTTAAATCCATTGGTATTAACTCTTCCTGCAAACCTTTTTTGCACGAACTAAATACTGATATGATTGCAATTGCTATTAATACTCTTTTCATAACTTAAAATTTTAAATTAAATTGAAAACTGGGAACAAAGCCAAAGGTGCTTCTGCCTTGAGCAGAAAATACAGTTGGCGGATTTGAACCACCCTTACCAGCTGCATTATTTACGACATCTATGGTGTAAATATTCCTCCTATTATAGATGTTATAAAGCGATATTTCAATACTTGGTTGTATTTTTCTATTGTTCTTTGTTTTAAAGGAAAGAGATTCAGGTTCGTATTTGATACCAATATCCATCCTATGATAATCGGGCAGGCGATATTGATTCCTGGCTTCCCAATAGGGCATGGCAATATCGCCAATGTAATAGTAGCTTTCCGGAAGCGTAACTGGGCGACCGGTATAATACACAAAGTTCAGAGAAAAAGTAAAATATTTAAGACCTTTACTCTTGGAAGGATTGTAGCTAAATTGTGAATTCAAACTATGAGTAATGTCAAACATACTATGGTAGGGACGACCTTGATTTATTGCATCAATTTCCCACAAAGATTCGCCCAGATTGTAACTTATTCTTCCCTTTAAATCACCTCTGGGCTTTTCAATGGAAACTTCGAAACCATAAGATCTTCCAATTCCCTGTGCAACATAAGCCTCCAGGTTATCAACCAAATAGTTGTGTAAGCCATCTTCAAAGTCCGAAACACCATTTTGGTATTTATAATATGCTTCTGTTGATAGTTCAATTTTATTATCAAAAAAGTTTCTGAAATATCCCAATGCAAATTGGTCTGCCAGCATTGGCGAAACATTTTCGGTTGATGGCATCCAGATGTCGTACCAGGTAATGTCTGAGCCAAGGGTCATTAATCTTAAGTATTGAGCATTTCTGTTATAGGAAGCCTTGACGGAGTTCTTTTTATTTATAATGTATGTAACAGATGCTCTTGGCTCAGGATTGACGTATGTTGCCATCACATCGGTATATCCTGAATATTCTGTTTGACTTATAGCTTCATTGCTCTCATCATCGTAAACAGTAGAATTTCCAGGACCTAATTGATTATACATTGAAAGTCGTAGGCCAAAGTGGACAGCAAAATTTTTATTGAGAGTCTTTTCAAACTCAGCATACAGAGCACTTTCAAGTCCCTGCATAGGTGGCATGAATTTACCTGCATCATCCTGTGTTTGATCTACCAAAGAACCATGATTAAAATCCTGGTACTCGCTATTTAGACCGAATCTCCAAGTATTATTTTTGCTTGTAAAATAGGTCAATTCCTGTTTGAAACTATAAGTTCCAATCCCGGAATAAAACTGATAAACACCACCATCACCAAAAGTACTGTAACGACTGGCTATTAGAGATGTAGTAGAAATGAGTCTATCGTTAAAGGTATGTGACCATTTTAAATGCCCGGCCTGATTGCCCCAATTCGTAAGACCTGCTTCTGTGTAGGCAAAATCTTTTCCGTAATAGCCGGAGAAGGTCAGCCGGTTTTTATCGTTTATTTTCCACATTAATTTGGCATTGTAGTCATACCATCTTTCTTCGGGTTGAAAAAAAGTTAATCCACCCGTACCTTTTCCTCCTTTACCAACTCCCTTGCCATAGGGGTCATCAGAAGGATTACTGCTAATTTGATCAGACCAATAAGCAAAGCCCCAGCGGGTATCTCTCCCTGCAACAAATACAGAAAGCTTATCCTTGATTAAGGGAGCTTCTAATGAAAATTTTGAAGTAATAAGTCCCAGACTGATTTCCCCTGAACTCTTTTCAAAATTACCATCTGTCATCCGAACATCCAATACTGCAGAACTTCTGCCTCCAAATCGGGCCGGAATACCACCTTTGTAAACGGTCATTTCGTTTACTGCTGCTGAATTAAAAATAGAATACAATCCCCTTTGATGAGAAGCATAATAGAGAGGCATTTCATCCATCAATATCAGGTTTTGGTCCAATCCGCCACCTCTGACAATAAATCCTGCCCTACCTTCTGCCACGCTATTTATTCCGGGAAGCATTTGGATGGCTTTAAAAATATCTGTTTCACCCATCACAATGGGTATGCTTTCTATTTGCTTGATATCTAATTTTTCGATACTTACTTCTGTTGAAGTAACATTCTTGTCTGGCTTCTCTGCACTCACCACAACATTTTCTAATTGAATAGCCGAAGGAAACAATTCAACATTTAGTTTTATATTCTTTACAATATTCACTGTTTTGGCAACTTTTTCATAACCTATGAAACTAAAAGTTAGTTTGTGTTCCCCTTTTTTAAGTTTTATTGAGTAAACCCCTTTTTCGTTTGTAGTTGTACCATTTTTAGTGCTTTCTTCAAATATTGAAACACCTGGTAAAACTTCACCCGAAGTTGCATCTTTGACTATGCCACTTAATGCAAAATTGCTTTGTGCATTTGCATTTGTGGTCATCAGAAGTACGAAGCCAAAAATTACTATTCTTGAAATCTTTAAAATCATTTCTTCCAAATTAAATTTTACCATCATTTTCAATGCAAAAATAATTAACCGCATTTTGTATATGGAATTTTTCTAATTGAAACTGACAAAAAAAGGTTTGAAATGACTAATAATCGAGGTGAATTTTCAATTCGACAGTGAGAGGAAAAGAAGCATCCCGAAAGTATCCGGGACAAGTTGTGTGTGGAAGCGAAGGTTGCAGGGAAGGGCAGCAACACTCTTGCTTTGCGCGGTGGCATTTTCCTTATTTTTTTAAGGTAGCAAAAATTTTATTGCCATTGTGTCGCTGTTTTTTTTGGCTTGCTTGTAACTTCCTTATATCTTAAAAAGTCTTGGGAAATATCATTGGATTATTTCTGATGATTTCCAGATAATCAATATCTTTGATTAGTTTTAAAAACGTTGATATGTATTTTTGATCTTTAATGTTAATAGTTAGTTCCATAACTTATCCAATTATTTAATTAAAAAAGTATGGATTTATTTAATAGCTGCCGTTTGCCTATCTACTTCCGTAAAATCGGCGGTATAAATCAGCGACTCCACCTGACGCACCAAATCGCGCTTGTCCTGGCTGGGATTATACACATAGCCATCGATGGTAACCACGCGGTTTCGCGGCTCGTCCACCATGGTGTAATTTACAAAAGCACCGCCCATAAAATCGCCCTCGGTTTCCCACATACCGCGCAGCTCCACTGCAAAGCGACCATTGAAATCAAAACGCTTTTCGCCAGGAGGTTCTATCATCGAAGTTATCATATACGAGCCATCCGATGGGCCGGGTACATATTTTTTGGTAATCGAATCCCGTATCCCGATAATCCGGTCATAATTAAACGAAATGGTATCCTTATACGGATAAACATAAATCATGATGCCCTGACTAAAACGCTCTGCTTCGCGGCGCAACCATATAAAATCTTCAGTTTGGCTTGCAATATAAAAACTCTTGGGGATAAGCATATCTACATGATAATAATCCTGAAGCACGTTGGTGATATTAAAATCTTCGATTACACCATAAGCCAGATTTACGCGCCTCCGCTCGTTTGCATCGAAGAGCTCCAAAAAGGCTTCCTTGTTTTTATCAAATTCCTCATAGAAACTTTCCATCGTAGGAACGGTCATCTTAACCACGCGCTGCGGACTCGACCACAGATCCTCTTGCGTTTCCATAAGCGGGCGGTCGTATTTACTGTTTACATCCACGATAAACACGTTGTGGTGAATTTTGAGCATTTTCGAGAGATTATCTTCGGGGATGTGCGCCATATCGTACATGGCTTCGGGCTGCGGCAATCCGGGTACTTCCTGGGCAAAAAACTCTTTGATGGTCTGTCCCATTTTTCCCTTCCAATAGCCCTCCTCGTTGGTTACCACCATTATTTCGTTGGTACCGCCGGTTGAAGGCTGCAAGCCTTTGCGGTCGTTGGTGGTGCAGGCCGAAAAAAGCATTGCACCAAAAATAGCAAAGCTAAAAAGACAGATCAGACACATTTTGTTTTTCATCCTAAATTTGTTTTAGTTCAATAAAAATTAGCTCACCACAGCAAGCCGGAGCTTTTGTCCGGGTTTTATCTTGTTACTGTTGTGAAGCTTATTCAATGCTTTGAGTTGTTTAACGGTAACACCGTCGTATTGTTTTGCAATCTCCCACAGCGTGTCGCCACTTTTTACCGTGTGGTAGCGATATTTTACCTCGCCTGTTCCTGTTTTCACCACTTCAGTTTTGGCCTCTTCATTTTCCACCGGTTTATAAACAATGAGCTTTTGATTGGGATAAATGGTTGAATTTTTAAGATTATTCCAGTTGCGCAGATCTGTGGTCGAGCATTTGTATTTCTTAGCTATCAGCCCCAGGTTTTCGCCACTTTTTACCTGGTGATACGATTTCTCGCCATCGCGCTGCACGGGCAATGATTGCCGGCTTGTGGCATTGCCACCGGGGCTGGCATACACCGTAAGTTTTTGGCCGGGATAAATGGTGCTTCCCCGCAGGTTGTTCCATGCTTTAAGGTTCGACACCGAGGTATGATACCTCCGGGCAATATGCCCCAGGGTTTCGCCGCTGCGCACATAATGGATGTTACGGCTCTTGGCCTGTTCGATTTGTGCCAGTAGTTGGTCGCGAGCCACACCTTTCTCTGTTTTGTAAGCATATATTTCACTTTCGTGAGATACAAACTCACCAGCATATTCGCGGGGAAGTCGCAGCACATATACGTTATCGGCATCGGCAGGAATAACTCCGGTTTTAAATGAAGGATTCAAAAACTTAACATCGTTGTAGGGAATATTCAAAAATTCGGAAATCTGATCAAAAGAAAGAAGATCGTTTACATGCACGGTATCAATCCCGTTGTACAAAATTCCCGGATCCACCGCAAAAATATTGTGTTCGGCCGGATAGTTCATCATGTAATAAACGGCAATAAAAGCGGGCACATAGCCACGCGTTTCGCGGGGCAAGTATGGCCATATTGCCCAATAGCTTCTCAAACCTCCCGAACGGCGGATGGCCTTGTTCACGTTTCCTGCCCCCGAGTTGTAGGCCGCCAGTGCCAGCGACCAGTCGTTGTAGATGTCGTGCAAATCCCTGAGGTGCTGTGCAGCCGCGATGGTGGCCTTGTATGGGTCGTAGCGGTCGTCAACCATCGTGGAAACTTCCAGGCCATAAACCTTGCCTGTGCGATACATAAACTGCCATAGCCCCTTGGCTCCGGCATGCGAACCAGCCGTAGGAATCAATGCCGATTCAACCACCGCCAGATATTTAAGCTCCAGCGGCAAATCGTACTCATCGAGAATTTCCTCGAACATAGGGAAATAAATCTCCGACAAGCCCAGCAAACGACTGGACAAATCGTGTTTTTTGCCGGTATAAAGATCGATGAAGTTACGCACGGTTTTATTGTAAGTCAGCTCAAAGGGCGTGTGCCGATTTAGCTTTGCGATGCGGGCTTCGTAAACCGAATCAGCAAAGGTTGGAATTTCGTTTAGGCCGTAATGATAAATATTGAGTTTATCGCGGTCAGTAATAAAATCATCATCATTAAAAAATCGAATATTCACCAGGCTGTCCAAAACCCGGATGGCCGGCGATGAACTAACGATGTCTTCGGCAAGCTCACGGTCGTTGAGCCGCTGATTGGAATAGGTGAGCAGGGTATCCTGATAGCCAAAAGATTCGACATACGAAACGGTATCGTAAGCCAGGGCAGTATCGGCCACCGCTTGCTCGGGCACCAGCGTTTGCTCCGCGAGCATATCCTGCCGCTCTTCGCTGTCGTAAGTCAGGTCATCGTCCTGATACTGGTCAGCAACAACAGCATTTCCGGCAGTATCGACAGTTTTCGACTTTTGAAAAACATGGCAGGACGAAAGCCCAAAAAAGCCAAATAATAAAATGAGGAGTATGGTATTTAATCGTTGGATTTGCATAGTTAAATTTTGAATTAAGTACATTAACCATAGAAGCCAGAAAATATTATTTCGGCAAAATTAAATTATCCATCAGTTTTTTGCAAAGGGTTTTATTTTGGATTTTGAATTGTACGAAATACATGCCTTTTGGCAATTCAGAAATATCAACTGTTTTCTAAAAACGTGAACCCGAAACCTCTGCCATGTAAATTATTTTCTTTACTCTGATAAAATAGTTATACATATTTGCAAAACCTTTGCAAATATGTATAGCTTTGCCGAATGATAAAACGACATATTGCAGAAAAACTTCGTCAACTTGCCGGGAAATTTCTTGTAGTTACAGTAAGCGGCCCACGACAATCGGGGAAAACCACGCTCGTGAGAGCTGAATTTCCGGAACATCAATATGTGAACCTTGAAAATCCTGAGAAAAGATTACTTGCCAGCACTGATCCAAATGGTTTTTTAAAGAGCTTTAGCGGCAATGTAATTATCGATGAGATTCAGTATGTGCCAGAATTGTTGTCGTATATTCAGGAAATTGTTGACGACACCCAAAGGCCAGGACATTTTATTTTAACAGGATCACAAAGTTTGTTGATGCTCGAAAAAGTGAGCCAATCGCTTGCAGGCAGGACAGCACTAGTAAATCTTCTGCCGCTGAGTTATAATGAACTTCAAAATTCAGATTATGCTGATCCCAACATGAACTTTGAGTACTACCTTTTCCATGGTTTTTTTCCAGGGAAATACAAAATGGGTATCGATCCGGCTGATTTTTACCCGGCATATTTTGGAACTTACGTTCAGCGGGATGTGCGGCAAATAAAAAATATTGTAAACCTTGAGCTCTTTTCAAACTTTGTGCGGCTTTGTGCCGGACGGGTTGGCCAGGTTCTCGAGTTATCTTCAATCTCGGGCGATGCCGGGGTGAGCGTAAATACGGTGAAAGGATGGCTATCGGTTTTGCAGGCAGGGCACATCATTTTTTTGTTGCGACCCTACTACAAAAACCTGAACAAGCGATTGATAAAATCGCCAAAGCTTTTTTTTACGGATACGGGGCTCGCGGCATTCTTACTGGGCATCACCAAGCAAAAGCAAATTGAAAGTCATTACCTGAGAGGTGGATTGTTCGAGAACCTGATATTATTAGAAATGTTGAAAGACAGGTATAATAAAGGATTGCCCGAAAATATTTATTATTACCGCGACAATAACAAAAATGAAATTGATTTGATTATTGATGAAGGGGACAAGCTAAAGATTATAGAGATAAAATCGGGTCAAACATTTTCCACTTCGTTTTTAAAACCATTAAAATTTTGGGAACGAAACTTCCCCGATATCCCTTCAGAAACCATGCTTGTATATGGCGGAACGGTAAAACAAAAAATTGGCACCAGCCGTATTATACCCTGGAACGGCCTGGATGACATCAACGATTAAGTTGGATGGAAGTTAGCCCGCCCGATTGATACACAATATTCAGTTCTTTAGCACCGCCTTTTTTATGCTTGGTGAAGAAAAAAACAAGGGCAATGGCAAAAACTGCCACCGCCCTGATCGATAAAAAAAACCTAACGATATTGGATGCGGTGCATCACTAATCTTTCATCAGTTTTTTGCAAAGGGTTTTATTTTGGATTTTGAATTGTACGAAATACAAGCCTTTTGGCAATTCAGAAATATCAACGGATTTGTTGGAATTATTTAATTCCAATGTAAGCATCCTTTGCCCGTGAATATTCAGGATGTCGAGGTAGGCAGCATTTGCAGAACCCAAATCAATAAGCAAAACATCTTTGGCCGGATTGGGATAAATTCTGATGTCTGAAAACAAAACTACATGGATGGAAGTTAAGCTATGAATAGTGGATTTAAGGACTGCAAAAATTACCACGCCAGGCAGAACGGTGGCTGAACAGAAGGCCAGAAAATCCGTAATCGTCTGTACCGTTTTGTTTATTGGGTTCATCCCACCTGGTTTTGCACACCGAAAGAAAAACAATAGTGCTTTTTCAGAATTATTAATACTTTTGAAGGAAATAACTTTCTATCTGATTTAACCAGCTAAATATTTATTTAAATTAATAAATTATGAGATCAATTAAGATTGCTTCGCCTTTCATCATTTTTTTGTTTTTTATCTTCTCTAATACTTTTTCTCAAGGTACCTTATTTATAGAGTTAGCTGAAAAGGGCAATCAAATTGAGATTAAGGCAATCACGGACTCCGGGAAACATTCATTCATTGTTTATGATTCAGAGAAAGTATTTTCGAGCTGCAACAAGCTTGATAAAATTGTTAGCAAAACAAATTATGGGAGACCCCGGGTAATTAAAAAACTAAATAAAGAGATCGACTATTTAAGCGAAATTCTGATAGCACCAATTGAATCCCAGGTTGAAAATTGTGACCTCATAAACATAAAGATTACATTGTCTTCTGTAAGGATTCCTTTTGAATTTCTGAGGTTGAATGGGAGGTTCATTTATAAACAAAAACCAATTCTTTTCAGTTACGAAAAAACAAGTTTAGACCAGATTGAGAAACTTGATCTGCAGAAAGGATTTATTGTATGCGATTTAACTGCCGATCCTGAAAATGCCTGTGGAGCGATTCATGAGAAAAAAACTTCAGATTTTCACTATATCACAGACATTAACCTGGATACAATAAAAAACGCCAGGGATATGGACTTCATATTAATGAGTGTGCATGGAGGTATTTACCTCGATAGTTGCAAAAGCATTATTGTTGTAAATGATGAGATATTGTATCCATCAGCTTTTACCCAAAAAAACCTAAAACTTATTTATTTTGATTCCTGTCATTTGGGAAAGGGGAAAAATTTTGTCGATCAATTTCATACACTTAACGCCGAATATTATATAGGGCCGATAATTTCAAACGAAGCCGGTAATTCTTCCACAAAAACGATTTTGACTTTTTTTAAACACTTGGATAACAATAATCCATTGGAAAGTTTAATGAAAACCAAAAAAGAATTAATGGCATATTCAGATGATAATATTTTGGTTGAGTTGTGGTTTGCTGCGCCTTTTAGGTTGTATAAAATGAACTGATGGATACCTTCGCAATTATGAGGACTACTTTCAATTAACCCATTTTTGTGGCTTTTAGTTAAGAATATCTTTTTTACTAACCATTTTAACTTCTCCAAAGGTTTTGAGTTTTTCTTTGTCTATTTTCCTTGTATCCCCAACCAAACCAATTACCATTGGCCTGTCTTTTATATATTTATTATGAAAATCAACAATGTTTTCAAAATCTAGCTCTTTGTAACCCTGTATCCAACTTTGTCTTGGGTCGGTACTGTATCCCTGCCTGTACCACTTTTCTGCCCATTCCGAAATATTTCTGAAATCAGGTTTTTCCGAATTTATTTTCTGAATAATAGCCTGTTTTATTAATTCGGTTTTTTCATGCCTCTCCGGTGTACTATTGAGTAAGTCAAGCATTGTTCCGATTGCGTCTATGCTTTTATCTGCCTGTGTGCCAATATAGCTTACCAGGTAACCAGTTTCATCTTTGTAAAATGGTGGCACAAACATGCCACCTGTTGAATACGCAAGGGATCTCATTTCCCTGATCTCCTGGTACAACAGGGAGTGCATCCCGCCATCGAGAAACTCGTTATATGCATTCATATATGGAATATCGGCTTCTTCAACCGGGTCACTATTGTACAAAAAATAAATATTACTCCGGATTGGATTTTTATCATGATGAATAAAAATCATTGGTTCAGAATACTGCGTTAAAATGCGATCTTCTGGCGAGGTGCTTCTGACTCTGATTTTTTCAATATTCAAATGCTTACCTATTGACTTTTTAAGTTCATCCATGTTTTGAGTACCTGAATAATGGATAAACATTTCATATTGCAGTATTTTATCAAGGACATTTAACAATGTATCCGGTGATAGTTTCTTTACTTCTTTGGCTGATAAGCGGTTCAGATATCCCGATTTCCCGCCTAACTTGATGTACTCGTAAAGAGCCCTTGAGAGTTCGTATCCATCATTTTTTTCATATCTCTCATCGGATTTAGCCATCTGGTATAGCAGTTTTATTTTTTCAGTTTCAGGTAGAGGATGATAAAGTAGTTCACTGATCAACTCCAGAGATTGGTCTAAGTTTTTATCAAGCCCGCAAATTTCCATTGTAAAATAATCCTTGTCGCAAGAGGCATACCAGGTTGTGCCCAGTTTCTGTAGCTTTTGATTAAATGATGCATAATCATTATTTTCAGTTCCTATCAGTTGGATATATTCGGCAAGTTGTTTCAAAACAGGCAGATGATATGTCCCGATCCCTATTTTTATTTTGAGACTGAAGATGTCATTAACCGGGTTTTTGACCCTGAAAATATGGGTAAGCTCTGAGAGCTTGCTTATCTGAACATTTCCATCACCGGTTTTTTCTTCCCCAAATTCTATGAATTCCGGTTCTATTTCTATTACCGGCTTTTTACTCAATTCCTTTGCATATTCCGATTGCTCTTTTGTTTCGCCGGAAAGGACAGGGTTAAAAGGTGGTTTTTCGATCTTTTTCTTTTTGGGCAGTCCTGTCTTAGCATAAAAAGCCAGGTAATCATCGCCATAATATTTTAAGGCAGCAGCGACAATATCGTCTCTGTTGATTTTCTCTATCTGCTCTTTATAATCCAGTACTTCCTGCCAGTCCTGTTGATTTACAAATGACTGCACCATTATCCAGCCCCGGGTGATCTGGTCTTCAAAGAATTGCTGGTATTCAACAAGCATCTCGGTTTTAACGGCTTCGACAAATGCTTCATCAAAGTCACCCCTTTTTAATTTCTCAAGCTCATAAAGAACCAGTTCTTCTCCTTTTTTTATTGACTGGCCAATGATTTTTGGGTAAATAAATATAATTTCATCTCCGGCAAGTGTGTACCTGACCCCCTCAGCCTCTGCCCACATCAGTTTATTATCAGTTACGAGTCTATCCAGAAGGCCTGTTTTGGACTCATTGGTTAACATACGGTTAATTACATCCAAAACCGGCTCATCCTTGTGCCCGGATGGTACAGACCTAAAACCCAGTATCCCGAATTTGATAGGACTGAGCCTTTTCTTGAAAACCGTTCGGCCTTCAAAAGGATCAACCTTGTATTCCTCCGGGAATACCGGGATTTCCCCGCTTTTCCATTGTCCGAATTTTTCCTGGATAACTGGTTTTATTTCTTCACTGTTGAAATTGCCGCTTAACACAAGTGCCATATTATTGGCTACATAATAGGTGCGAAAGAACTTATCCATTTCGCTCATGGAGGGTTTTTTAAGGTGTTCGGGATAGCCGATCACCGGGACACCATAAGGATGACCAGGATACATTTGTTCCATAAACTTTTCAAAAGCAGCATCAATGCGGTCGTCCTGGTCCATATTGTACTCTTCGTAAATGGTTTCAAGTTCCGACTGAAAAAGCCTGTAAACAGGATTGATAAACCTGTGGCTGTAAACTTCCAGCCATTTTTCAATCTGGTTTGAAGGAACGATGTCATAATAGAAAATAGCATCATTGCCAGTCCCGGCATTCAAATCGGAGCTTCCCATTTCGCTCAGAATGGATTCAAGTTCGTTGGGTATTGCATATTCAGATGCCTTGATAGATAAGCGGTTGATCTCAGTTTGAATGATCAATTGATTTTCCGGATCATCAATTCCTGATAACTTATCGTAAAGGCTTGCAATGCTGTCAAGATATATTTTTTCAGATTTGTAATCGAGTGTACCAATCTTATCTGTCCCTTTAAACATGATATGCTCAAAATAGTGGGCAATACCGGTGGCATTGGCCGGATCCCTTTTACTGCCTCCTTTTACGGCCACACCTCCGAACACTTTTGGCAGGGTATGGTCTTCATTGAGGAACACAGTAAGGCCGTTGTCGAGGCTATAAACCTCCACTTTAAGCAGATTGTTAGATGATGGTTGGCCTGAGGCCTGAAAGCTTTCCAACAAGGAAAACATACAGAATAACACTGGGAAAAGAAAAAACTTTGTTTTCATAATATAGATGTTTTAATTTTTTTATAGTTTTTTTTTGTGTTAATATGAATATTATACAGATTGCATTTACGCATCAACGTTTTCGGCGTTTCGGCTTTTTTTGATATTTGCGAACATCGTTGTACGGATCACAAAAAACACAAGGTTTACAATTGAATGTTTTTGATAATGATATTTCAAATGACCCTGCAGGTTGCAGCCCGGATACAGAAGCATCGTAACTAAAAAGCATGCGCCAGCCCGAAACGTCAAGCCCAACCACTGGGATAATGACCCTATTCCAGCGATACCATAATCCACTGTAAAGACTTACATTATCATCATTAAGGGCATAGCTCAGGTCTGCTCCAAAAATGATTTCGTTATATTCCGGTGAACCCACCTGGCTATGATACCAAGTTTCTAAATTTAAAAACAGATTCCTCTCCACTTCCCCAAAAACACCGGCATGAAAATTCATTACCTGCTCTTTTCTGTTGTTGCCGAAGTCATAAAAGGTTTCTTTGGGCATATTGATATGATCCATGCTAGTGCCGATATGACACCTTAGTTCGTCCTTAATCTTAAAAGTAAAAATCATACCGGCACTCATGTCAAGATAGAAAAAGGATTCGGTGCTTAACGGATCAGTTGATGGCGACCCGGAAAAACCACTACCATTCCATTGGTCTTCAAAAACCAGTTTGTTAAAATCTACACTGCGATTTACAAATCCAATATTAATTCCTCCACTTAAAAACGTTGTATTCTCTTTGTTTAGCCCAAGGTTATAAACAGGAAGAAAACTGGCTTTAAAGTTTTGTAGGTTACCATCGCCTGCTGTTTGGTTATACACATATCCACCTAAACCAAACCAGTTCCTTTCATCATTATTTTCATCTTGTCCAATCCTGACATCTACCGAAACCATCTGTGTAACATACGGGGTGGTTATTGTTGCCCATTGATTACGATAATTGGAGGTTAACCTGATATCGCAATTTCCATATCTATATCCTGCAAAACATGGATTGATGAGCATAGGGCTGGAAGTGTATTGCGAAAAATAGGGATCCTGTGCAAAGGCTCCCATGCAAAAACCTACGCAAAAAATGATAGACCCAAGTTTTCGCATTACATCCATATTACAAGATTATCTTAGCAGGGTAATGTTACCCTGTTTCCTAACAACGGATCCTTCGATGCAAGTAGCTACAAGCGTATAAACGTACACCCCGATATCGAGTTTATGACCATTGAATGTGCCATCCCAGGCTTCATCCTTATCTGTAGAACTAAACACCTCAAGCCCTGTACTGTTGTATATTTTCAGTTCGATCGAATTAAAGTCGGAGCCAAGTATGTGAATTGTTTCATTTCTTCCATCACCATTGGGTGAAAAAGCAGTTGGTACAAATACATCGCAAGGCTCGCAGGCCCTAATTATGATGGTGTCAGAATCCTGGCAAATCTGATTGTCGGTTCTTACCCAGAAGACTTGATCATAATTTCTTGGTTCAACTGTTATGGCTTGGGTGGTTTCACCTGTTGACCATTCGTAAGTCCAGGGACACAAACTGCCACCATTGTCGGCATCGAGCACACTTGGGTGACAAGTATCATAGTCGGGTCCCAGATCAACTTCGGGCCGGGGATAAATTGTAACTGGCTGAAAAAAATCTTCGGAACCTCCGCCAACGTAATGAACTCTCAGTTGCACTTCAAAAACCCCATCTTTTGAAAATTGGTGAGTAGGTCTGAAGGCGGTTGAATTAGACCCCCCACCTGGAGGATCACCAAACCACCATTCCACGCTCTGGATATTGGTAATATCTGTAATTTCGAATTGTGTTTCATCGCCAAAACATATTCCTTCATAAGTAAACCACCTTTGCCTGAAAAAGGATTGAACGAAATTGGGTAATCCATCTTTGGATTTCCTATCCTTTAAATCGAAAGCAAAGTATGTAAAGTTGCAATTGGAAATGGAATCTGGTGTATTGATCATATCAAGATCAATAGGATCAGGTAAGTATGTATTCTTTTTAGATTTCGCAACATAAATCTTCCCATCGGGAGCAAGCTGAACTGCACCGTATAAAAATTGAGTACTGGACCCAACATTTTTTTTTGAAGCTTCAACCGGAATTGGTGTGCCGCCTCCAGCGGTCAGGTCGAACTGACTAACAAAATCTTTCCCGTCTTCATTCCATGAAACATAGAGCAGGTTACTATTGGGCGAAAACTCTATACCGTAAGGCTTTGGGATGTTATTGATAGCAAAACTGGGTCCAACTGTGTTTATAATTTTTCCGGTAGCTGGATCAAAATGACATATTTCTATCAGATTTAAACCCATTACAGCACAGGCTACACGCATGCCATCCGGCGAAAACTTAAGATATCCCAATAATTCGTTAGCGTGGCTGATTGGCCCTTGGGATTTTACTGGGTCACTTATTCCAGTGCTTGTGATTTCGTAACAAAGGTAGATGTTTGTACTGGCTTCATGTGCCATAATCCAGTAGTTGTTGTTATTACCAATAACTGCCGAAAGCTTTTCGGTAACTTTTGTATTATCTGGGGGAATTGGGTAAAGTGAGATGTTTTTCGTATCCCCTCTTATGCCACCAAGGCCCCCGTCGAGGGTCATATTAACAATGGAATATCTCAGGCCATTACTACCGTTTTCCGCGTCAACAGTAAAAAGATAATATTGACAAGTATTTCCGGGTTCAGGAACTATTATGGCTGACTGTGTTGAGGAGTTATGTCCCAATAAACCAGTACCATTTTGCATCACTTTAAATTCACGGTTCCAAACAATATTCCCATCCGTAAAAAACAACAACCGCCCGTGTGGATCAGAAATCGTTGCACAGCCCTCGAGCTGATCCATCACTTTGTTGGAGGTTTCTGCCTGCACAGGATCAACATTAAAGTTGATTCCGGCATATTCTCCAAAATACCAAATATTTCCCTCTTTTTGCGCGGAGAGATGTACGGTCAAACCAAAGCAAAAAACAGCAAGTAAAGCTATTTTAATGTGTCGTTTCATATCATTAATGATGAACAATTTTAAAAAGCCTCTGGGTATGATCTCCTGATACCTGAAGGATAAGGACACCCTTTGGCAAATTTGAAATATCTAACGATACCAGTTTCTGTGGCTGCCCGGAAAATACAATCTCTTCCTTTTTAAGCAAAGCTGATTGCATCGAATAGAGCAAAATATCAAGGTCTTCGCTGAATCCGTCAACGGAAATATTAACCTTGTCGGTGGCAGGATTGGGAAATATATTGATGATGGTTTTGCTGTCGAATTCTGCAATTGATCCACAAATTACAAAATGAACAGTTATGGTATCCTCAACATCGCAACCCGTAATTATCTCCTTAACTGTAACCCAAAAGTCAATCAGCGTATCCGCTCTACCTGGCGAGTTAACCGTTACAATAGAGTCCGGCGGTATATAATAGTAGGGACCACGCTCACTACCCCAAGTATATGTGTAATCAGCTGAATTACCTAAATCGGGAATGGCATTCAACTGGGGGCTCTGCGTATAGCAGATGGAAAAGTCATCCCCTAAATCAACTTCAAAAGCAGGAAAAAAATCAATTTCTACACTACCTGTCATATTTTGCGGACAGCCATTTTCAGCCTCAATTGTATATGTCCCTGCTTGATCAAACCATCCAAAACTCAGCGGATCCTGAATTCCTTCTAGTACCGGATTTAAACTCACTCCATTTTTCAGTAATTTGTAGTTTACTGTTGTATCAGAAAAAGCAAGTTTGATCTCAACACTATCACCTTCACAAATAGTATCACCTCCCAGCACTGTATAGACATTCGGTAAAGGATAAACAGAAACAAATTTCGAGGTGTCTGCAATGCAACCATCTATGGTTTCAATCTCTAAAGTTACCCAATAGTCTCCGTCCTCGCTATACGAATGAACCGGATTTTGTTGTGTTGAAAAGGTTCCATCGCCAAAAGACCATACCAATGAGTCAATTGTGCTCCCTGGTGCAATTGACTCATCAATAAAATAAGTGTCATTCCCAAAGCACACCGGATCAGCAGTAAAATCTGCTATGGGTGCAGGTAGTATTTCAATCGACTCTACAAGGGTATCTTCGCAACCATTGCTATTGGTTATTATTAAGCTTACATTGTAAATTCCAGGTGTGGAATAAGGGTGCCTTGGATGCTGAAGCGCGGAAACATCTCCATCACCAAAATCCCAATGCCAGTTAGTTATTGTGGATCCTCCGCTGGCAGATTCATCATAGAAATTGGTTGAGTCGCCCATGCAAAAATATTCAGAGCGAAATTGTGGCCTTGGCAGGGAGTCAACAAAAACGTCCCTTCTAAACACTGTGTCGGAGCAGAGATTTACATCCACTATTTTCAGGGTAACGTTTTGGATTCCGGGATTTGAAAAGGTATAATCAAGCGTGTTAATAGGAGCCTCTACCCGGATGGGGTCAGGGCTGCCATCATTCATGTACCAGAGCCAGTGGCTGACCTCCGTTTCCGGAATTAAGGAACTTGCTGTGAAGTGTGTAGGATTTCCAAAGCAGACCGTGTCGAAGGTGAAATATGCCATAGGCAAGGGAGCAACAAGAACACTGTCCGTAAATACATTGGAGCAACCTTTGGAACTTGTAACTGTGAGCGAAACTTCATACCACCCCAGCTCACCATAATTATGTGCTGGCGGATCTTCTCCGTTGAAAGTTAGGCTATCACCAAAATCCCACAGCCATTGATCAATCTGCGATCCGTTTCCTTCGGAAATATTATCAAAATATACGAAATTTCCAGTACAAAGGCTATTGAAGGTGAACTCGGCAATTGGGATGGAGTCGAGATCAATCCAAACGCTTTCGTAGGATTTGCAGTCATTAAGGTCGATAACTTCCAGTGTATAAGTAGTAGGAATCTGGGGAGAAGCAATGGGTTCTGCAATTGTAGGGTCACTCAATCCCTCTATGGGAGTCCAGGAATAGGAATAATCCGATGCCCCACCAGATACCTCAGTAACTAGTTGGAGCGAAGCGCCCTTACAAACCGAAGTGTCGGGAGTAACAGTAACGAATATCTCCGGATTTTCGGAGATGAAAACGCTGTCGTAAACTTGGCAGTCATTCCCATCCGTAAGCGTATCCACATACCAACCGGGAGCCAGCCCCTCAATGTAACTGCCCGGCATACCATTACTCCATGAATGTGTGTATTCAGGAGTTCCGCCTGAAGGAGTGGCTATTATCCATCCGTTTGTATCGCCAAAACATGCTATGCCGGATTCAAAGCTAACAGTAATGGGATCAGGTTGGATAATTTCGAAGGTATCTGTAGCAACAATCTGATTGTTATCAGTAACAACAACCGAATAAAAACCTGCGGACTGGTTTTCGATTTCATATCCAGTACTCTCATTTGACCAAAGTATTGTATATGGTTCTGTGCCGCCCGTAATGGCAATTTGAATATAGCCATCTTGCCCGCCAAAACAACTAACATGTTTTATTGAATCTAGAGTAATGATCAATGAATCGGGTTGGGTCAGTACCACCGTATCACAAGATACGCATCCATTGGTATCCACAATGCAATCGATGTAAACTCCGGCATAAAGGTCGGAGATAGTGGATGGATTGGGTTGACCTAACAAATAGGGTATATCCGGCGAAAGATACCAATTATGGGTATATGGAGGTGTTTCGCCAACTCCTGTCGCTGTAATTTCACCATCAGGAATGCCATTACCAGGTGGGAAAACTACAGAGTCAAAAAGAATAGATAGTGCAGGAGGGCGGGTAATTGAATCAGTTATGGGTACTGATTTACAATCGTTTTCATCCTCCACAACCAGCGTATAATCTCCGGGTGCGAGATCCTCGAAAATATTGTCAGACTGAAAACTACCAGGAATCCCACCCTCTATGGAATATTTATAATTTCCGGTACCTCCGGTAACAGTATCAAAAGAGATTTGTCCAATGTCGCCATACGAAAAACAATCAATATTGGTCACTGTGTAGCTTTGCAGGATAAGCTCTTCAGGCGCTGTAATATCAAAGAAAACAGTGTCTGTTGTACATTCTTCAGAATCCCTAACGATTAACCAGTATGTTCCGGCACACAAACCTTCAATTGTATCATTTGTTGTTCCATCAAACCATTCGTAGATATATGGTGGTGTTCCTCCTGTGGGAACAGCCCAGGCAGTGTCATTGCAATCTCCAAAGCACAAATTGCCGGAGTTATCTACGGTAAATTCCTGGAAGGATAAGGGGTTTTCAGGCTGGTAGATAGTAATGGTTTCCTCAACAACACAACCATTGGAATCTGTTACCGAAATGGTATAATCGCCGGCCCAAAGCTCTGTAATGGAAGTCCCGGTAGAATTGCTGCCCCAGTTAGGGGAAGTCCACAAATATTCATACGGCGGGTTGCCCCCTGTAGCTGTTACTGCTGCCCATGCTGTGCTGTCGCCAAAGCAAGCCACGCTGTCGTAGGTTACAGTAATTTCAAACTCCTGGATTGTAACCGAGTCTGTAACATCACAACCCAGAATATCCGTCACGGTGAGGGTATAAGCCCCAACCGGCACTCCCCAAATGGAATCGGTGCCCTGACCATTTACACCTGGCGGCTGCCACTGGTAAGTATAAGGTTGCAAACCACCGGTAACGGTAGCCTTCACCCAAGAGGAATCAGGATGGTCACAATTCGCATTTCCTGTGGTAAAAGTTATTTCCAACGAATCGTGCTGGAATACCTCAATCTCAAAGGAATGTTGACATTCTACCGAATCCGTAACGATTACTTCATAGATACCAATTGGTAATCCTGAAATTGTGCTATTTGTGGAATTGTTATACAACCAAAGATATTCGTAACTGCCATCTGAAAATGGTGTTCCTCCTGAAGGGATGATTGTTATTGCCCCATCGCTGAAACCATAGCATGTAACCGAATCAATAATGAAGGTGGCAGTGATTTCGGGGTAGTTAACTACCTCAATGGTTTCGCAAACTTCTGTGCCAATTCCGTCACTAACACAAACCGAGTATGCTCCTGGAGAAACGTTATCGATGCATGGAGTAGTTTCTCCGTTAGGACTCCACAAATACTGATAAGGCGGAAACCCTCCCTCGGCATTTGCACAGAGGGTGTCAGTTTGACCAGAACATACTGTATCGTAGGTTAGATTAACAGTGAGTGCATCAATTGTGATGCAGGTTTCCAACTCGCATCCCAGGGAGTCGAAAATTGTAAGACAATGTTCGCCAGGCAACAGATCACAAACAGAGGCAGTAGTTTCTCCAGTATTATCCCACAAATATGTATAGGGTGTTCCGGCTCCTCCAGAAGGAACAATTGCAATGCAATAAGTAGTTGGAAAGCCTGGTACAGCAGTTACAATGTCCGTGTATTCGATGGGAGGATTTACATCAGGAACTACAGTGTTAGTTGAAATCAGACAACCTAGGTTGTCCAAAATCTGAACAGTGTAATTTCCTCCTTTTACTGTGTAGGTAATTAAATCCGGGAATACATATGGTATGGGAATGGTATCATAAATGGTCTCAAGTGTGCCGTTATTAATAATTTGTAGATAATAGGGTGGGCTACCTCCCCAAACGCTCACATTGATTATCCCTGAACTGTCGCCATGGCATGGAACTTCAACAGGATCAGCAATTAACAACAATTGTGGATTTTGGGTCATTACAACATCAACGGGTTCTGATATGCAACCGAACTCATCGCGCACTATCACAGTATGGAGTCCCAAACCCACGCCCACGAAATGGGGATTATTAACCTGGTACGAAGTACCGTTGTTGCGGGAATATTCCAAATCGCCGGTGCCCCCTTGTGCATAAACGATGATTTGGCCACTGTCTGAAGGATTGAAGCATGGGCTCGGGATTACAATTACACTGTCGATAATTACTGGATCAGGGCCGCAAACATCTACATCAAATTCATAAATACACCCGTAGCCATCTTCAATTCTAAATGAGTATTGCTGTTTGGATAAATCGGTAAAAGTGCTGTCATTGCCATTTGATTGCCAACCTGCTTCAAATTTATAAAACGTGTAGGGTTCTGTACCACCGATGGCAGGGATAATAACCTGGCCATTGGTAGAATAGCTGCAAGGCGAAACACAGATAATATCAACGCCAGGAGTAAGGACTTCAGTGCCAAGAGGAATATATGCATCAATTATCCAATTGGTATTATTGCCCGAATCTACCGACCGGAAGGCATTGTTTTTAATGAGCGGAGGTGCATTGACGTTTTCGGCTGTAATCCCCTGCAATTTTACATAATCAATATCAAAGGGAGCATTGGATTTTATGGTGGCCGAGGCGATATCGGATGTAGAGGTGATGACGGCATGCTCACAAAAATGACCAGAAAGCAACACAATGGAATCGCGAATAGTCTGAGTATGGTTTTCTGCGAGTGATAAGGTATCCCGGAAATTGGGAGAACCAAAACAATCATCCGATACAAAATGTCTATTCATGTGGATTTGTGTGAATTCATTTCCCCCACTTAATACATTGCCATTTGCCAGAAAACGACAAGTGTCAATATTATTTGTAGCTCCCACAATGTAACCGTTTCTGTTATACTCAAGCAACTCGAAAACCTGGTTATTATCACCTTCAAGCATTCCATCATCGACTGGACGACAATCGGGATTGTTGATACAATCACAAGCACCTGGATGGGTTGAAAACAATAAATTCTGATACTGCGAATCATTGGAATAAGCACGACCCTCCTTATAAATTTCTACATCATTAAAATCGCATCCATCAACTTCGAGTGTGCCATCAGCCATAAAAAGCACATCGCGAAAGGAATCTGCCTCAGCTATCACTTTGCCATTACCCTGGAAAACAATATCAGGAAAATTAAGGGCAGTCAATGAATCTTCTTTATCGGTTTTTAGCGACGAGAGCTCACCATTCGAGTCCAAAAATAAAAACTCCGACCCTCCATTCGAAGTAATGGTTAGCGTGTTACTTTCATTGTTGATATTGCAGCTATAATTTGAATTAAAGCCAGTTACATCAGCCAATCTAATTGTAATTTGTGATGAGCCCAAATCCATTGAACGGATGTTTTCGGTATTTACAGGGTTTGAATTAAAACGATAACAAGTTATTGGATTGCTATTGGTTACTAAGTGGCCTTTGTTAATTGAAATCGGCCCCTCTACATTTAAAGCATCCTCAAGATGCAAATAACCATCATCACCTTCAGAATCAAAAAACACTGCATATGGAATTGGATGTCCAGCGGTTTCAATTGTGACAATTTTGTCGGCGGCTTTAAAGTAGGTTGCCTGAGCATTATCGACAGTCATTTCTGGTACAAATTTCAAAGAACCATAAATATATAGTGATTGAATGCCTATCAATTCAGGATTGTTTGTTACTCCACTCCAATCCATATCATTACATTCACAATGTACTCCAAAAACACCTTCCAAAATTACCTTTTGATTTGGGTTGTCAAATGAGTTTTCATTAAAAATCACACTGTCAAGTTTTGTAGGAGGAGTTAGGTACGGATTACCATTAATATCTACCCAGTTCGTTGAAGGGTTTGCATTCCATTCACCCGTACCACCAACCCAATAATAATCTTGCTGGGCCTGCACAGCGGAATTAACAATGAATGTTCCAATAATTAGTAATAGAAATAGATTTTTTGTTTTCATAATGTGCCTTTCATATTCTTTTTTTAATTTTTGTGTGTAAAGATAGTAACTATTAATCAAGCAGATAATAAAAATTCATAATATAATATGTCGCTTTATTACAAAAAAGCAGTGCTTTTATTCCCAAACCATTCTTATGTTAGCTATGCTCCATAAACTGCCCCATTGTTTTTTAATCACTGGCATTACCATTGATAATAGCGTAAGTTACAAGAATCAAATCTTTATTTACTTGCCCGAAAGCCAGGCTAATGATAAGCAAGCCCGAAATGATAAGATTTAGATTTTTCATAATTTCTCGTTTTTAATGTTTTTAAAATGTTTTATTTTAATGCGAAGCATTTGATAGAATATCGAAGGATTATTGGAAATGCAAGCAAGATACCACAGGTTTTTTTGAACATTCCTAATACTCCATTAAAACGCTTCATGTGTTTTTACATGGCTCGAATTATTTAGTTAGGATGCAAGTGGCAGCTTTTGGGGCGTTATCAGCAAAACTGGCAGAATGAATTTTATATTCAAAAAATGTACTTCCATCTTCATCTATCATCTCACCGGATAATTTTTTATCGGATGTAAAATGAAGCAAAATCATATCGACTGCATCATTCCCGGCAATTTGTTTAATTTGCTCCTTTGTGATTTTGTAAAAACAACCAATATTATAAATGGTGCCTATTGGTGTCTTTCCTTTAAAGTTTCCACAAGGGAATAGCGAAAGTGGTTCATTGCCATCAAATACCAGATCAAGTGAATTATTTTCGCGTATTTCAAATTTTGAACTGTACCCTTTCTGCAGTAAAAAAAACAAATAGAAATCCTCTCCTGATTTTACAAAGCTTGCATAAGCTTTATTTACCGGTAATGATTTGTCGAATAGTACTTTTGGCTTTGTAGCAATATCGACCTTTATGGAGCAATCTTCTGATTTTGCAAATTTGGCATATTTTTTAATGCTTTTAAATTTACATTGTGCAGTTGAAATGTTGCAAATTATAAGACCTGCACAAAACAATAATACTGTTACTTTTTTCATAATTTTAATTTTTAATTATATTGATACATAAAAATTCCATCCCGTGAAGATCCGATCCAAACTCGCCCCTGGCTGTCTTCAAATATTATAGAATAAAAACTTTGATTGTTGTCGTGTGAATTATCAAAAATTTCTAAATCCTCTGGTGATGTGATTTTTGCAATAAATGATCTATTATCGGCAAACCTAATCTTTTGAGGGTTTCCGGATGTTAACCATAAATTACCCTTTAAATCAAAATGGATGTCACGAATTATTGTTTGCTTGGATTTAAATATTTCATTTTTTGGCAAATAAAGTTCAAAGTCTAATCCATTGTATTTTAGCAGGAACACGTGAGTGTTTTTATATGGACTGTCCCGCTCCACCTTTCCTGTGTTATAACTGATAAAGTATATGCTTTTATTATCAAATGCAACATTTCCAAAACTATACTCAAAAGGTATCTCCAGCTTCTCGAAAGGTAATTCTGATAAGACACCATTTTTCATGAAGCCAATAAAATCTCCAGAAGTGATAAATATGGAACTATCCTGCATGAATTGGAATTTAGGAAATATGTATATGCCATCATAAATCGACCAACCACAAGGTAGTTCGTAATCAAATTCTTTAAAAGTATTATTGCTGAAACAAGAAACGGTAAAGACCAAATCCTTTTTTTCCTTGAAAGTCCTGAAATACCAACTAGTATTTTGTTTATCGTTTCCAGCAAACCTGAAATTTTTATAGTCAGTCTCAGTAATTTTTACAAATTCTTCATCAACAAATTGATAAATCCCTTCTTTTGAGTAAACATGTCCTTTTGAAAAATAGGTCCATTCATCGTAAAAATTAATTTCCTCCAGATATCTTTTAAAGTTATCTTTTTCATAAAGCAATAAACCTTTACTGGTTTCTACCCATGTTCTGTTCATCGTATCTCGTGTAATCGAATAAATGAATGTTTTTCGAGGGATTTCAAATTCTTTATCAATTGATTTTTTTGTAAGGTTCTTCCATGTAGCTCCATCATAAGTGAACATCCCATTATCTGTATAACAAGATATGATATTATTGTTTTCGCATTGCAGCTTAGTGAATTTTTGTTTATTGACTTCTTTGTTGTCTTTAAAATAGAGCCATTCACCTTTGGGTGTATAGACGCACAAATGACCCTTGTCTGTCATTGTGCCATTCATTTTAACTTCGATTGATCCCGAAATAATCCAAATGTTCCCAAAACCATCTTCTTCAATATCTAAAATTTGCCCGCCCCTTAATTGTTTTTTTTCTCCGTTCATTATCATATTCCCTTGCGGAAAGACGAAACTAGTCATGACAAGAATCTGGATAATAATCATTATTGCAAATTTTTTCATTTCTTTTGGTGTTAAAAGTTAAGTGTTAGGCCTACACAGTAATAATCTTTATAAACTGCCGGATAAATCATTAGAGATGCTGCGCTACTATTCTTTCGAACGTACATTCGCTTCCATTTGGGTGTTAAAGCACCAATGCCTGCTCCAATCGCTCCACATCCTCCTACTATCAAAACAATGCGCAAACCCAGGTTGTCTCTGAATTCAAGATTTGGATTACCATATACATCTCCAACTGCAAATAGAACAGCTAATGCTCCCACCCCGGCTCCATACAATCCGAATGACAGTGCTTTGGTTCCATCCTTTACGGAGAAGTATCTGACCTGATCAACTGATAGTTCTTCGGTGGCTTGCGATGTTCTATTCACAAATGAAATGGTTGAATCGTTAACTTGCTTCAATGAGCCAACCTTTATTGTTTTATAATTCTTTTTGTAAATTTTTGCAATTGAGTATTGCTTATCGGGATTCAGGTACTTTTTTTGCCCGGATACCGATAATGAAATAATTGCAAAAACCAGTGTAACTGCTAAATAAGCTGTGAGTTTTTTCATGATGATCTTCTATTATTAATAATTTCTATTATATACAAATGTGGATGTCCGAATTGGAACGATGATGCAAAATATTTTTTATTAGCTGTCATTTCTATTTGGATTGAATCAAAACTTCACCCCAATCAAAAACCTGAAACAGTTGGCTTTCATCTTATATGATTCATCGCTGCTCAATAAATCATCCGTGTCGTTAACACTGCCAAACACCGTTTCCATACCCACCGAAAGTGCTCTCCACCTGAATCCGCTACCTATGGCATGGGTTACGCCTACGCCTTCCCAGGTGTCGCTGTGCTTTCCATGTTGGCCACCCCAACTGCTTTCCCATGTTTCCATATTGATGATGACGGTTGGCCGGAGGTTGTAATACAGGTCGATGGCCATTTCGCTGTTTAGGGCATAAGTAGCAATGGGTCCAATCTCCAGGAAAGAAGCATCGATGGTTGCCCTGGATTCGTCATCATAGGATTTTGCTGCAGCGGAAAAATCGAACCAGTTTACCATAATGCCAAAGCCCAATTTTTCCATCGGGCTAATGTACCACTGGCTCCCCATTTGCAAGCCATAAGTAATTCCATACTTATACTCGCTATCTACCGGCTTGTAAGTTCCATACTCTTTGGATGGGATTCCGTATTGAACTTTGATGCTAAAGCCCTTGCTCAGGGTTCGGTTTTTGGGAGTAGGCGGGGCATCCTGGGCACTAACGTTAATAAATGTACCCATCGCAAAAATCAGCACGAATAGCAAAGCTGCTTTTTTCGTGCCTGATGTTTTTTCATTTTTCGCTGATGTGCGAGTTTTTGTCCTCATGTTTCTTTCTCCTTTTGTTAGGTTTAAAAAATTATTACTTTTGACATTCTGTTGCTGTGTTCATATTATAGCATCGAAGGCCGACAGAAAAAGTAAACATGCCTTACCCATTCGTTCTTAAAATTGTTCCCTATGAAAGCCTTGAAAAGCCCCCTCTTCATGTTTTGCATTGCTGTCATATCAATACATACAGCAGTATTTGCACAAGATCTGTTCGACTACGAAAAAGAGTGCGAAAAAATTGACTCCTACATTTTTTTGGGTGATTATGATGGTGGGATAGCATACCTGAAACAAAAAGTTACGGGGTATGAAAACTTTGAAACTCCCCCCGATTCCAATTATAGTTTTTTCGTCTTGGAGTTGGCTAAAATGTATTATTATAACAGTGATTTCAGCTTGGCCGAAAAAGGAATGCTCCAATCCTGTGCGCTTGATAAAAAGCTGAAAGGAGAAGAAAGCAACGATTACCTTGCTTCGCTGGGAACTATAACCCTTTTGTACACCGAAATGGGCTTGTACGAAAAAGCTGGAGAATGTGCTTCCAAAGCAGCATCAATTTATGACCGGAAGGAAATAATTACGGATAGCATCAATTATGCGTTTTTCCTAAACAGTTATGGTTCGCACTTTATGACAACAGGGAATTTGTCGATGGTCGAAAAATACTACATTAAATCAAAACAAATTAACGACCTGCTATTAGAAGAATATCACCCCGAAAAAGCACCAATATTGCACAATCTCGCCGCAATGTATAGGGAAATGGGGGAATACGATAAGGCGGAAAAGTTTTTTCAGGAAGTCAGAGCCATGGATTCGAAAAATTATGGAGAGCAACATGTCTATGTTGCCACCGATTTGAATAGCCTGGCAACGGTTTACACACTAACCGGAAATTTGCAAAAGGCGGAAAAGCAATTGCTGAAAGCCAAATCAATTTATGAAAATAATGATGATAAAACGCTGGGCTATGTTTATGTGTTGGTCAACCTGGCCGAAGTTTCATTGCGCAGAGGCGATTTAAATCAGGCAGAATTACTTTGTAGCAAGGGTCTGTCCATCGCCGATACATTGGTTGCTACCAGCCATGATATTCATATTTCGCTAATGAGACGATTGGCAAAAATACATCTCGAAAAAAAGGAATACGAACAGGCATTGTCAATTTTGGCAGAATCCAACCAAACCCTAAAAAATACAAATCCCGACCACATTAATCTGGTGGCTCAGTTACGCCTGATGGGCGATGTTTATCTGGCAATACATAATTATGATTCGGCGGAAGCGCAATACAGAGCATCACTCCGAATTGCCGACTTGTATTATGATAAAAGCCATAAGAATTATATCAACTCACTAAATTCGCTGGCGGAAGTGCTTTCGATGCAAGGCCGAGAAGAGGAAGCTGAACAACTGTTCGTGGAGTCGATGGAATTATTTATCGGGAATATTTATCAGAATTTTGATTTCCTTTCATCCAACGAAAAGCAAAAATACCTGGCTACTTTTCAGGAGAATATTGCCCGTTTCAATGCTTTTGCCCTGGATTATTGCAATCAGGATGAAAATATTACGGGCCTTATGTTTGATTACAACTTATTTTTGAAGGGATTGATTTTGACTTCCTCAAAAAAAATGAAGGCATTTGGGCTGGCTGATACAGCCAATAATGGTTTCAGGGAAAAGTACAACGAATGGATAAACACCAAAGAATACCTTGCCAATATTTACACATTAACAAAAGGTGAAATCGAAAAACGTGGGATAAACCGGGATTCGATTGAAGGCCATGCAAACATACTCGAAAAAGAACTGACGCAGCAATCGGCGGTATTTGCAAAGCAGCATAACCGGAAAAGATACACCTGGCAGGAATTTCAATCGGCATTAGAAAAAGATGAAGCCTTTGTTCAGATTGTGCGTTTACAGAATCAGGATTCGATAAAATATGCCGCCCTTGTGGTTTCGGGCCGTAAGGATGAAAACCCGCAAATGCTTGTATTGAATAATGGCGAATATCTGGAAAATGAACAATACGAGCAGTACATCCAAAATATTTACCGGGGCTACAATTCTTCAAGTATCCGCTATGATGACACCGCTGCTTATTTGAACTATTGGGCAAAAATTGAGCAGGCTGTAAAAGATAAAGAAACTGTTTACCTGCTGCCAGATGGTGTTTACAACAAAATTAATGTCGCGGCTTTACTTTGTGAAAACAGAGAGTATGTTTACGAAAATCATCAGCTCGTGCTGCTAAGTTGCGCAAACGATTTTATGGAGCAAACCGAAATTAAAGCTCCTACAAATATGATGGCCGTGCTGATCGGTGCTCCTGATTTTTCGATCAGCCAGCAAAGTAATTCGACTACGGCAGCAAACAATAGCCCAACAAAGCTGCGATCGGATAAGCTAAGTGCCTTGCCCATGTCGGCCTACGAGCTGCGCTACATCGACAGCCTTTTGACCGACCTTAACTGGCAAACCCAATTGTATATCGCCGAAAATGCTACCGAAGAAATAATAAAAACCGTGGACAATCCCGGGATACTGCATATTTCTACCCACGGCTTTTTTAACGGCCGGAATCCGCTATCTGAAAAAAAACGCGATAGCCGATCCCTTGACCATGATTTTGCATTGCCAATCAATCCGCTTTTCTGCTCCGGGCTTTATCTGGCCAATGCCAACAAGAGCTTATCCGAAAGAAACAACATAAACGATATTTCGCAGGATGGAATACTAACGGCTTATGAGGTGAGCAACTTGAACCTGAATTCCACAAAACTGGTGGTGCTAAGTGCCTGCGAAAGCGGGCTGGGCGAAATCATTCCGGGTGAGGGTGTTTTCGGTCTGCAGCGGGCTTTTAAGTATGCCGGTGCCGAAAACATCATTATGAGCCTGTGGAAGGTTGACGACCGGGCCACGCAATTGTTTATGCGCAAGTTTTACACCCACTGGCTTTCGGGCGATAGCAAAACAGAGGCCTTCGATAAGAGCATTCAGTTTTTGAGGTTCAATACGCTGGATTACCGACATCCGGCATACTGGGGTGGCTTTGTGCTTTTGGGCAAAGAACAAGTTAAGGATAAACCAAGGGGATTTTGGGTATTTGCATTTTCAGCAATGGTGGTGGTTTTGTTGGTGTTGATGGTTAAGAAAAATAATGGATTAAAACCTGGCGGGTTTCGATCTGAAAAGTGATTTCACCAGCTAAAAAACCACAAAACGAACTTTGTATTACTTGGAGTCTGTGTAACTATTAATACAAAACTCATATCAAAGAATACCAATAAGGCCAATTTGTTTTACCTTTGTGTAGTTAGTTGATTTGCAAATAGTAAAATAAAGTATTATGAAAATCATAAACCCTCTTTACTACAAAGCCTTTAAATACCTGATGGAAAACACCAGGTATGCCCGCAAAGTATTGTCGGTAATCATATCCAATCCCGGTCTATTTTTATCCTGAATGTTTACTTTTTAAACCTAAAAACGACATTAAAATGGATGACGCAAGCAGATTATTAAACGGAATAAAAACGAATGATGCAGTAATTTGGAATGAGTTGTACAGCGATTTGATGCCGGTGGCTATTGGTTTTGTTACGAAAAATTCGGGCAGCCCGGATGATGCAAAAGACCTGCTTCAGGATGCGCTATTAAAGATTTTGTTGAAATGCCGAAAAGGATACCGGCATGAAAACATCAAGGCTATTATTGTTAGACGGTTAAAATGGGATTGGATTGCAATGCTGAGATCGAACAAAAAAAAGAAGGGTCAGGAAATTGAGATTGAAACACCTCAGGCAACACCCGATTTCAAATATGCTGATGATGAGACCGTATCGAAATTAAAGATTAACATCAAAAAACGTTTTAAGCTGTCAGGAAATTATTTTAAAAAATTAAAAACGAAATGCTGCACAGAAGACTTTTTGGACTATGATAATTTAAACGAGATACAGAAAAAGATGATTAAGGCTCTATTGGAAATGGAAAAAAGCAATCCGGCATGTAAAAAATTGCTCATGCTAAGCGAGTTTTTGCCGCTCAGGGATACGGCAGTTATTGCCAGCGAAATGGGCTACATTACCGAGGAAACCGAAGCAGGAATAAAAAAGGGGAAAGACACATTGAAAACACGAAAAGCATATTGTTTGAACCTGTTTCGGCAATATTTTAACAAGTAGAAACTTTAATAAAATGATACACGAAAACGACATCGAACTCATCGAAAAATACCTGTCAGGCGAGCTGACTAAGGAAGAGGAGATTATTTTTAACAAGAAAAACGCTGGCAACTACGAATTTTCGGAAGAAGTACAATTTAGAGAAAATTTAAAAGTAGCCGCTGAACGGCTCGTTAGTGCCGAATTTAAAGCCACGTTTGATAATATCCATGCTCATCACGTCAATAAAAAAAGAAGAACGAAGCAGATTTATCTGTACAGCATAATTTCGATTTCGGCTGCAGCCCTGGTATTGCTGTTTTTCCTGCTTGGCAACCCATTGAGTGAAAGCCACAAACTGGAAAATTATATTGCCGATGCCGGAGGAATCACTACTTTGTCTATTCCAAATATTTCTGATGTCAGCCTCAAATCACCCGAAAATGCCGGGCATAGTTCTTATGCTGAGTTACAGGTGTCTTTTATCGGAAACAAAGATTATCGCAACATGCACGACCAATACTTTTTCAATGAAGAAGTTTTGTATTTGTTTCAGCAATCCACCGACACAATAAACCTTTTTTATACGCTCGAAGGCGAAGGAGATCGCGTGTATTATTTGTGCCGAAACAAGCACTTGTTTCGTATCGAGCAGTTAGAAGAAAACACCTTGTTTTATTTACAGCCTGTAAGCGATATTGAGATGGGAAATTATTGCCGATAGAAGTCAGGGCTTGGCTTTGCGGATAGTCAGGGTTTCACTCCAAGTGAAGCCCTGACCGAAAAACCCCCTACTTAATCACCACCTCATCGGCGAAAATCCAGCAGGCATTGCCGGCCCCCTTGTGCCAGTCGGGGCATATCCCTTTGTTTTTGCCCAACACTTTTATGTAGCGGGCATTTACCGGACTGAACAATAAACGGAAATCGTGGATGTGGGCACCCCATTCGTTTTCGGCTACCGGACTTTTTACCATACCCAGCTTTCTAAAAGTCTTCCCATCCGTTGAGTAGGAATACTCCACATATTCGGGCATAAAAATCCAGGCATTGATGTCCTGGAAAAATCCGGTGCTTAGTTCGCGAATGGTTTTTGCCTTGCCCAAATCGATTACCGCTTCCAGGTCGTTCTCCTGGTAGCCCTGCCAGGCACCGGTTCTGAAATCGTTGCCGCCCCGCTGATAGTCAATCAAAGCCAGATCGCCGCCGGCATTGTACTGGTTGGCATAAGGATACTTAACACTTACCGAGCGTCCCGCTTCTATTTTCAGAAAACTTGCATCAATGGGATAGCTTTCCTTTTTGCCAGGATTTTGGGCTTTTGCCCACAATTTTGTATCCTTATCGATAAGGTATGGCGCATCGGAATACTTCAGCGTATCGCTTACAGAATCGCTGGTGTAAACAATGACTGCCTCCGGGTCGATACATTTAAGGATGATTTCCTGCTGGTCGAAAAATACTTTGTTGCCCGAGGCGACAAAGGGCACCGGGGTGATTGGATGATCCGTGATTTCCGAAACTGGAAGTTCACCATCGCCTGTTCCCCAGTTTTTGTTGGGCGATTTTCCCATTACAAATTTCAGATAGCCGCCGTTTTTTATTTGGTCGTGGGTTAAAAACGACTTTGGCCACAGCTTTCCGTTGTACGATGCCGTTTGGATATAATGATGATCCGGCGATTGATTTTCAGCTTCGATGGTCATTTCCTTTCCGTTTTCGAGATGGACGATTACCTTGTTAAAAATCGGGCTGCCGATGGCATAGATGTTCGAGGCCGGGGTAACGGGATAGAATCCCAGGGCACTCATGACGTACCATGCCGACATCTGCCCGCAGTCTTCGTTTCCACACAGCCCGTCGGGGGCAGCGGTATAAAGTTCCTGCATCACCTGGCGGCTAAGCTCCTGAGCTTTCCAGGGCTGTCCGCAATAATTGTAGAGATAGGCCGTGTGATGGCTGGGCTCGTTGCCGTGGGCATATTGCCCGATAAGTCCGGTGATGTCCGATTGGTTTCTTCCCGAGGTTTTTTCGCGAGCCGAAAACAGCATGTCGAGCCGCTGTGCAAGACTGTCGGCTCCGCCCATCAATTGCATCAGTCCCGAAACGTCCTGAGGAACATAGTAGCCGTATTGCCAGGCATTGGCCTCGGTGAAGTTGAAGTTTACTTCCCAGGGGTCGAAGGGGCTAAACCAGCTCTCGTTGAGCTTGGCACGCATAAATTTGGTCTCGGGGTCGAAAACATTTTTGTAGTTCTGGGCGCGTTCGACAAAGGTTTGATACTCGTCTTCCTTGCCCATCGCCTGCGCCATCTGCGCTATGCACCAGTCATCGTAAGCATATTCGAGGGTTTTCGAAACCGATTCCGATTCTTTATCCGAGGGGATGTAGCCCTTCTCTTTGTACCATTCCAAACCAAAATGATCCTGCATGGCACTTTCGATGCAGGCTTCCAGGGCAAGTGCCGTATCGTAATCTTTGATTCCTTTCATGTAGGCATCGGCGATAACGGGCACAGCATGGTAGCCTATCATGCAATTGGTTTCGTTGGCAGCCAGCTCCCACACCGGAAGCAAACCGCCCTGCTGGTATTGCCTGAGCATGGTTTTGATAAAATCATTGCTGCGCTTTTGGTCGATGATGGTGAGCAGCGGGTGCGCCGCACGGTAGGTATCCCAAAGCGAAAATACCGTATAATAATCGTAGCCCTTGGCCTGGTGTATTTTATTGTCGTGGCCGCGATATTCGCCATTAACATCGCTGTACAAGTTGGGATTGAGCATGGCATGATAAAGTGCGGTATAAAAAATGGTTTTTTGCTCATCTTTATTACTGTCCACCACTTCGATTTTGCCCAGCTCATCGTTCCACAGCTTGTTGGCCTTTCTTTTTATCTTGTTAAAATTCCATCCCGGGATTTCCTCTTCCCTATTCAGCTTTGCATTTTGGGCACTCACCGCCGAAATACCCACTTTCACCAGCACTTCTTCGTCAGCTTCAGTATCAAACGAAAGCCAGGTTTTCAGGCTTTGTCCTTCCACCTTTACCGAGAGCAGTTTTTCCTGGCCATCTACCTCAAAGCCATATCTTTTAAAAGGCTTCGAGAACTTGGCATTAAAAAATACATACTGATTATCGGCCCAGCCATCGGTTTGACGCAAGCCCTGTATTTCATTGTCGCTCACTATTTCGCACCACAGACCCAGTATTTCATCGCTGGTAACGCCTTCGCTAAGGTCAACAATAATATTGGCCTGGTCGGTTTCGGGAAAGGTATATTTATGCAGGCCGGCTCGCGGGGTGGCGGTAAGCTCCACCTTGATATTGTAATCCGAAAGCAAAACCTGGTAATAACCCGCCGCAGCACTTTCGTTTTGGTGGCTGAATCGCGAGCGGTAGCCCGTTTCCGGATTAGCCTCGGTGCCTAGCACAAGCTGCACCTCTCCGGTGGTAGGCATAAAACGGATGTCGCCATAATCGCCCACGCCGGTTCCGCTCAGGTGGGTGTGGCTGAAGCCCATGATGGTACTGTCGGAATAATGATAGCCCGAGCAGCCGTCCCAGCTATCCTTGCGCGTGTCGGGACTTAGCTGCACCATGCCAAAAGGCGTGGCTGCTCCCGGATACACATGGCCGTGGGCATCGGTGCCAATCAGGGGATCGACATAACGCGAATACTTATCATTTTTCCCGGTGCAGCTTATCAGAAACTGCGCTGCCAGAATAATTAGGATGATGCTGATGTTTTTCATTGATATATTGTTTCGTGTTTTTTTGTTTTAAAATTATCCCAAAAATTAATTTCCAGACGCACGTCATTGCGTCTCTATATTTCCAGACGCACGTCCCCCGATAATTCGGGGCAGGCTGTGCGTTTCTCCATTTCCAGACGCACGTCCGTCTCTATATTTCCAGACGCACGTCCGTCTCTATATTTCCAGACGCACGTCCGTCTCTATATTTCCAGACGCACGTCCGTGCGTCTCTAAATGCCCAAAACCATTAACGAATAACAATTAACTAATTACCATCACTCCCTCATCGCGCTTCCCGCATCCGTCAGCGTATTTTCGCTATCTTTAAACACTGCATAATTAAATCCCGGGCGCAGGCACCAGGCACCGGTTTCGCCTTTTTTGTTAATGGCGATGTAGCCCACCTGCTGGTTGTCGAGATTAATATTGCCCTTCACAATTCTTCGCACCGCTTCTTCGCAGGCGGCCTGCGGGCTAAGGCCGTTACGCATCAGCTCCACCACCAGAAAGCTACCCAGGGTGCGCATCACCAACTCGCCGTTTCCGGTGGCAGCAGCTCCGCCTACCTCGTTATCCACAAAAAGCCCTGCACCAATAATGGGTGAATCGCCCACACGCCCGTGCATTTTAAAAGCCATGCCGCTGGTGGTACAGGCTCCGGCCATATCGCCCCGGCTGTCGATGGCTACCATGCCGATGGTATCGTGATTCTCGATATTGGGAACGGGCTTGTATTCGCTGTTTATAAGCCATTTTTCCCATTTCTTCCTGGCCTCATCGGTGAGCAGGTTTTCTTTTTCAAAACCATTGTCGAGGGCAAACTGCAGGGCACCTTCGCCTACCAGCATCACGTGGGGGGTTTTTTCCATCACCAGACGAGCCACCGAAATGGGATGGACAATATTTTGCAAAAAGGCCACCGAGCCGCAATTTCCATTTTCGTCGATGATGCAGGCATCCAGAGTTACAACTCCTTCGCGGTCGGGCAGGCCGCCAAGCCCCACGCTTTGATTTTCGGGGTCGGCCTCTGTAACTTTTACTCCGGCCTCCACAGCATCCAGGGCACGCCCGCCGTTTTGCAAAATCTGCATGGCTGCAACATTGGCTGCCAGGCCATGCTGCCAGGTGGAAATTACGATGGGCAGACCAGCCTTGCCATTATTATCCTGAGGAAGTGCGGCGAACGACTGTTTGAAGATTGCGTTTCCTACCATTAGCCCCGAGGCGGTGAGTGCGGTTTTTTTGATAAAGTTTCGTCGGTTGACCATCAATTTAGTTTTTGGCAAATACGGCTTGCTGCCACTCACTTGCGGGAAATATCTTGGTGATTTATATGTATTCATTACTAATCATTTTTCAAGATGACTGCAAACCGGCTGTGAACAATGATTTGCTTTTGACACCTATGGTTTAATTAATTGTATTTTTCCTTTTATTAATCACATCATCGCATCTAAAAATATTCTGGCTCCAATTAAGTAAATCTTTATTTAACCAATCAATTCCTTCCACAATTTCATTCCTATAGTTCGTTAATGCAGGAATACTCCATGTCACTGATTCATGATGAAAAATTCGATTTCTCAATTTTCTCACTCCATTAAATTTTGAACTCATGGCTTTTCTTTGGCGAATTTTTTTTGGACAGTTTGGGAAAGCGAGCCGGATATTTTTCCAAAGTGTCTTTTCAAACTTTGCATCAAGTAATGAAGTCCAGAATCCAAATGAAAGCTCAGATACAATCTTTCCTGGTGAGATTATCTTTTTTTCACGTAGGATACTGCTTCTTGCTTCTGATACACTATCTATTTGAAATCTATATACTATTTTAATAAAAGCTGGATTATCGTACCAACTGTCATCATTAAACTTTCTTTTCAATTGAAAATCAATGCTATTTCTAAGACCGATTTCTAAAATGGCTAATAAAGGATAAAATGACTCTGAAATCTCAATATTCGATTTGTAATGTGTAATTGCTTTTTCAAAGTTTCCTGAATGATGTTTTAAATAAGGAGCCAGTCTCTCGGGGGAAATTATTTGTTCTATTGCTTTGTTTTCCATTTTTTGCTTATCTTTGCACTGTCGTCCCGGTGATTCCTCTCCCAGTATTTATGCTGGTGATGAAGCCGGGTTTTTTGTTTTTATTACCTCTCTCCAAAGATAACATTCAATTTTATATTCCGGTCAGTTTTTCTGTTGATTTGCCGTACTTGCTATTGGTGTCAACTCTGAATATCAATTAATAGTCTGAAATTACTCCTGTTTTGATATTTAAAATTTTGATCAATGCTGCCGGATTTATCAAAATTTGCAAACCCCGCACGCCTGCGCTAATGCTAATTTGCTGGTGTTTTAATGCGCGCTCATCCACAAAGGTCGGGAAGTTCTTTTTCATCCCCAGCGGAGAAACGCCACCACGGATGTAGCCTGTTAAGGGCAGCAATTCCTTTTGAGCAATCATCAGGCACTTTTTGTTGCCGCTCAATTTAGCCAGGGCCTTCAAATCTACCTCAGCGTTGCCCGGAATAATAGCTACGATATTTCCCGAAGAATCGCCACGTAAGACCAAGGTTTTAAAAACAGTCTCTACCGGTTTCCCCACTTTTTGGGCTACGGTTTCGGCAGAGAGATCGTTTTCATCCACCACATATTCCATAAGCTGGTAATCCACTTTGTGCTGATCGAGGATGCGGACGGCGTTGGTCTTTTTCATTTTTAGATGGCCACGAATTCACGAATAAGTCTTATTCCTCTCCGTAGCATTTCTATGATTATTAATATTCAAATTAAAAACTAAGCCAGGCTTTTGGATAATTTAGTATTGAAAAACGCAAGTCCGATGATGTAAATGATGCAAACCATCGGTACCAAAAATCCAGCAATCAGGCCGGCATAGTCGGAAACCAGGCCGGTAAGCGGTGGGATAAAAGCACCACCAACAATGGCCGTAACCATAAGCCCCGAAAGCTCGTTGGTACGGGCGGGATTATGCTCGATGGCTATCGAGAAAATTAGCGGGAAGATATTGGCGAAGCCAAAACCAACCAGGATGATGCCGGCAAAAACAATAGTCATGTTGCCGAACAAAAGCATGAGGATGCCCAAAACAGCGAGGATGGTGGTCAATTTCAAAAAGGTGTTGGCAGCCATTACCCTAAGGATGGCCGAACCCACCAAACGACCCAAAAAGATGGGAAGGAAAAATAGTGCCCAACTAAGCCAAAGGCCAAGTTCGTTGATACCAAAGGCTTCTCTCATCAAAATGGGAACCTGCGAACTCATCGAAACTTCAGCTCCCACGTAAAGGAAGATTCCAAAAACCATGAGAAAAACATAGCCGTTGCCCAGAAGTTTGATAGAACTCTTGAAGGAAGCTGGTGTGGATTCCGGGTCTTTTATCTCGACGATTTTAGTGGAGCGTGTCCACAAAAAAGTTATCAAAATCAAAAAGGCATAAATCGGGAAAAGGATGCTCCAATCCATATCAAAATAAGCCACAACAAAAGGCGGCAGTAAAAACCCCAGCGATGAACCGATGGCTTTTACTGACTGACCCAGGGAGAGGTAGCTCGAATATTTTCCGGCAGGTACCACATCGCGCATAATAGGGTTGCCGGCCACCTGAAGTATGGTAGCTCCTGCTCCCAATAGAAATACTGCGATTAAAAGCATGTAAAACTTCAAATTTGAATCGGCATCCAAAACGACTTTTGGACCATACATGCCATTAAAAATTGGAACCATAAGTCCGACAAAGGCAACGAACAAGCCCAGGAGGAGGACATATTTTTTGCTCCTGCGATCTTGAAATATGCCCAGTGGGATCGACAAAATACCAAACATGATGAAGCCGCTAAAGGTGATTAGCTGAGCCACAAAGTTGCTGAGTTGAAAGGTTTCCTTGGCCAGGCTTACCAGCGGCCCCACGGCATCGCCAAAACCCATACAAAGGAAAGCCAGGAAAATGGGTAATGCGCTGAGTGTAGTTTTGTTTTGATTCATAAAATTTTTTGATTAGTAAATTTATAGCTTATGGTAGTGTTGCTTCGATGAGCACGGGAATATGATCGGAGGGATAGATCCCGTCCCAGTTGTCGCCAAGGGCAGCATGAAAATTCACTTGCACTTTTTTATTCACAAATATGTAATCGATGATTTTGCCGGGAATGCCAATAAAGTCCCAGCCCACCCAGGTAAAGCTCGGGCCGTAATGGCTGTGCTCGGCTCTGGCGTTGGCATCAAACATTTCGATAGACCCGCTGTTGTAAATCACGTTGTTGTACGGTTTGCTTCCCGGGCGGTCGTTGAAATCGCCGGTAAGTATCACGGGCAAATTTTCGCATTGGCGGTTTATCCGCTCCATGATGAGCCTTGAGCCGTTGTCGCGGGCATCCTGGCTGGCATGATCCAGGTGGGTGTTAAAAACATAAAAATCTTTGCCTGAACTGAGGTCTCTCAATTTTACCCAGGTCGCAATTCGCGGCAGGGTGGCAAACCATCCGGTGCTTCCTGCCACTTCGGGGGTTTCCGAAAGCCAGAAACTGCCACTATCAAGAACCTTAAAGCGGCTTTTCTTGAAAAAGATCGGACAAAACTCCCCCCTTTGCTTCCCGTCATCGCGACCCAGGCCATAATAGTCGAAATCCGGAAAGGCGGTTTCGAGATATTCTATTTGGTTGAGGAGTGCTTCCTGTAGGCAGAAAATGTCGGCCTGATGAAATTGCAAGAGGTCGGCAACCCTTTCCTTGCGGTTGTTCCACACGTTTTCGCGGTCGGCGGGATTGTCGAAACGAATGTTGTAAGTTACCACGCGCAAGGGGTAATCAATTTTGAGCAAGCCCTGAGCCGGAGCTTTCGGGGTGATGGCAAAAAGCATAAAAATGAAAATTGCTAAGCTGTACTTTTTCATCGTTATCGGCATTTGTGATAAAGATATGGATTAAGTGCAAAAATAGAACTTTTGCAACAGGGTAAGAGGGGGAGTGAAAAAAAGACAGGCCTTTTAAAAAAGAAAATGGTGGAATAAATAAAAAGTGCTATTTTGCAGCTTCTTTTCTTGTCAGGATATTCACGTTATATACTTGTGTGTATGAAAAACTACAAAGAAATTGCAGATGAAATTATACGCAACGCAGTGATTTCGGGAGCTGTGTTTAGCCAATTCGACCAGGAGCAAACCGATGCGATTGTTAAAAAAGTTTTTGAGGCCGGTTTTAACAGCCGTATAAAACTGGCAAAAATGGCTGCCGAAGAAACCGGGCTTGGCGTGTGGCAGCACAAGGTAATTAAAAATGTGGTGGGTACTTACCTCGTTTACGAAAGTATTAAAAACGAAAAAACGGCAGGGGTCATTGCTGTGGATCACAACACTGGCATGGTGGAGATCGCTCAACCCATCGGTCCTGTTTTTGGAATTATACCCGTTACCAATCCCACCTCAACAGTAATGTTTAAAATATTGATTACGCTCAAATCGCGCAATCCAATCATTATATCCCCACCACGAAAAGCTCCGAATTGCTGCGGTGAAGCCGTTAGAATTTGCTATGAAGCCGCCATTGCCGCAGGTGCTCCCGAAGATTGCATCCAAATATTGCCCGAAACAAACCGGGACCTCACCCACGAGTTTATGGTACATCCCAAAACGGCACTCATTCTGGCCACAGGCGGCACCGGGCTGGTACATGCTGCGTATAGCTCGGGCAATCCCGCTTTGGGCGTTGGCCCCGGAAACGTGCCCGTGTTTATCGATAAAAGTGCTGATATCCCTTTTGCTGTCGAGAGTATCATCAGCTCGAAGACTTTTGATAACGGCACTATTTGCGCCAGCGAACAAGCCATTGTTTGCGAAAAGGCTATTGCCGCGCCCCTGGTTTCTGAACTGGAAAAACAAGGTTGTTATTATTTGAGCGATGAGCAAATCGAGAAACTGGAAAAAGTTGTTTTTAATAAAGAAAAAGGGACAATGAGTGGCGATATCGTTGGGAAATCTGTTGACTTTATTGCTTCCCTGGCCGGGATATCTGTACCTGCGGGCACTAAAATATTAATAGCTCCTCAAAAAAATATTGGAAAGGATTTTCCGCTCTCACAAGAGATACTTGCACCCATCCTTGCTTTTTATAAGGCCAGCAATTACCATTCGGCCATCAAGCTTTGCATCGACCTGAACTACCTTGGCGGAATAGGCCACACGGCCTGCATATATGCCAACGATGAAAAACGAATACTGGATTATTCCAAGCTGATGAATGCCGGGCGGGTTCTGGTAAACACCCCCTCGGCACAGGGTGCTGTGGGTGGCATTTATAACAATCTTCACACCTCGCTCACCCTTGGCTGTGGCAGTGGTGGTAAAAACATTACTACCGAAAACGTAAGCGCGCATCATCTGATAAATATTCAGCGCGTGTGCAGACGTACTAAAAATGAAAAATGGTTCGCTTTTGATGAGATGAAATTTTTCGATGACTCCTTAAGCACCGACCAAATTATTTCGGATTATAACAAGAACTACTAATAAATTTATACTATGGCCGAATATATTTATAATCAAAATGATCATACCCTAAGCTGCAAATTTGCCGGAAACCTAAACACGGATCGCTCTTTAACACTTCAACCCGAAATCGAAGAACAAATCACTGTGCGTTTCATCGCGCAAAGCGATATAAGGCTCAAGGTGATTTTTGATTTTGCCTCTGTTGATTTTGTTACTTCCGCCTTTATCAGGCTGTGTGTGCTTTATGTTAAAAAAGTGGGCAGGGAGCACTTTTCCATTATCAACTCCAATCCCTTTATAAAAAAGACCTTCAAAATTGCCGGGCTTGATGACGAGTTAAACCTTTCGTAATGCCGCATTTTCGGGTTAAAATGCTGGTGTAAGGCAGAGCCGAAATCGTTAATAAATATCACTACTGTCCGGTTAAAAGATTTAGAATTGCATAGACCCCTTTGCCTGTGGAACCGTTACGAGGTATTGAAAATTTGAGGGTAGCTTTTTTACTACAATACTAAATCGCCAACGGTGAATTCCGCATAGCACCTGCCTGAATGCTCATGTAGGTAGGAATAAATTATTGTAGGTTAATTGTTTAATATCTCGATTTACGGCTAAGCCCTTAGTTTTCATCTTTCTTTAATCCATCGCATCAAAAAAATGCACCATCCCGCTTTTCGCATCCAGCACAAAAATGCGATCATTGGAGTTAACGGCCAGGTCGAGGTGGTCGGTGCCAGGCTCGAAATTATCGGGACCAGCTACCATACAGCGGTAGTCGCCATTGGGTAGGTGGATTTTTACCCGCTCGATGCCCTTTTCGCTGGTAACAAACGAGCCATTGCTAAGCAAGGCAATATTTCCGGGATTGCAACATCCGCTAAAGCCCTCGTTCTGCATCGACGTATTTGCCCAACTTGAAAACAAGGCTCCCTCTTTGTTGAAAGCCAGCAACTCGTGTTTCCCCGGATTAACCACCCATAGCTGCCCTTCGCGACCCATGGCCACATCGAAGTGCGGGCTGGGAATAACAAAACCCTGAAAGCCACCTTCAGCATTTTTTTCGCCAATCCGGTTTATCAGCTCTCCATTTTTATTAAAATGATAAACGATCTTTTTTCCGGCATCAGCCACAAACACCGATTCGCCATCCAGGGCAATACTGCTTAGCCAGGCCTCTTTACCCGAAGCATTCCAGGAGTGCGATAGGATGCCGGAAGTATCGTAAACCAGTATTCTGTTTTTGCTTCCAAGATAAATCCGATCCTCATCATCGATGGCTATGCACAAGGCCTGCCCGGGGATGGGAAAGGCCGCAAGTGCATTTTTATCTGCATCAAAAATCGCCACCTGATCTTCGCCGGCAATATAAATCCGATCATTCTTATCGAGGGCAATCGCTTTGGCGTTTTTGATTTCAGGATGGAATTGCCCGGCTTTACGGTAACACAACTCGTCAGGATTAACGGCTTTAAATTCCTCAATTCGATATTCGTAGGGATTTCCTCCTGATTGATCTTTATAATAAAAATCCCAGACCATCAGGCCGATAGCAGCCAGAAGCAGAATCACGGTAAGAAGGATGACTTGTTTTTGTTTCATTATAGTTTTATTTTTTTCGCATATCGAGGCAGACCATTTTTTTGGAGTCGCGCATCAGCAGGTAGCCATCGGCAATAGCAATGGGAGCCCAGGCATCGTGGCCTTCGATGATACGCCGCTTGTCCAGAATCTGAAATCCATTTTTGCTTATCCGTGCAATATTCAGCGTACCATCATCATCCAGAATAAAACATTTGCCATCGGCATAAATGTAAGGCCCAAGTCCGAAGCGTTCAGTTTTGCTGCTCGACCACACAAATTTCGTCAAATCATCGGGATGACAGCACACAAAACGGTTGCGCAAATTACCGGCATCCTTGGGCAAAATACCATAAACCATATCATCGATAACAAGCGGCGTTTGCTGCTCGCTGGCCAGGCCGTCCTTGGGTTTGTACTGGTACAAAAGGTCGATGGAAAAGCCATCGCCCGCTTTGCTAATTTGAAACATGGCCGCGCCTGCGCCATAGCCTGCGGTGATAAACAATTTGTTTTCGGGTAGGGCGATGGGCGAGGGTGCCAGCACCGAAGGCGCAAAAGCCGTACTTGTCCACAGCACCTCGCCCAAATCATCAGCCTCGGCAGAAATCCCACAGATACCGCCAACGGCGGCATACACATACATATTTTTCCCGGCCAGGCGTAGCGGCATAATGCTCGAATGCGACATTTGCCAGCCGCCGGGATTTGGACTTTGCCAAAGGATTTCTCCGGTAGCACAATCCACGCCCATAAGCAGGATCTTGCCTCCGGGTGCAAGCACGGCTACATTATCATCGATGAGCGGGCACTGCCCGGTGTACCAAAACGGGATTTCGGCACCGTAATCTTTTACCAGATCCATAGCCCATATCAAATCACCACTTATCCGGTCGCAGCACATTACGTGACCACGTGGCCCGAGGGTGAGCACATATTTTTGGTTGACGGCAGGCACGGTGCGCGACATGCCATGATTACGCTTGATGTGAACCCGGTAGCTCCGATCCCAAAGAGGCTCGCCCGTGGGAAGAGCAAAGCAACGCAGGACATCGGCTTTTTTCGCTTCATCGTAATCCAAAATATAAACGCGCCCCTGAACTATTACCGGGGCAGCATGTCCTTCGCCCAGGTCGGTTTCCCAAAGTATTTTGGGCTTTTCGTTAGCCCAGCCATCAATAAGCGGAATTTGCTCTTTATTAATATTATCGAAATCGGCACCACGAAAGCGTGGCCAGGTGCCGACGAGTTCGGAATCGAAATCATTGTAAAAATTAAAATCTTCGCCGATGTTTACCAGCTCATTATCGCCCTGATCTTTGGCAGGCCGATTGTCGAGGCCGGGAAATCTGGCCGTAAAATCATCCGTCGGATTGTAAGCCAACCAATAGCCCAGAGCCGCGATGGCCACTGCTGAGATGAACAACAAAAGTATTTTATCAGTTTTTGCTTTGAGCATGATGTTAACGATCAACGAGGAGGCAGCGTGGTAGTCCGAATTGCGTTTTAATCGGAAGCTACATTATACACCATGAGCGAATTGCCATGGCGGATGTACATTTTTTTGCCGGCAAATACCGGGAAGGCCCAATGTTGATTGCTGCCATGGGGAACTCTGAACACACTTTTCTCGACAATTTTACCTTTGTCAGGCTCGGCGAGCATTATCTTACCATCTTCGCCATAGAGGTAAAGCATACCATCGGCAGCGGTGATGTTTCCTTTTTTTATCATGTTTTCGCCATAAACCGTTTCACCGGTTTCCCAGTCCAGGCCATACCATTTTAAACCCTGATCGGCAGGCCCGTACACGAAGCCATCCATCACCACAAAACTACCCATGCGGCCATCGATATTGGTTTCGCGCCAAAGCTCCTCTACGCTATTTCCGTCATCGGAAAGCTGCAAAGCCACGCCGCCCTGACCATAGCCACTTACGCAATATACCCTGCCATCGGCGTAGTAGGGCGTATTGGCGTGTACCGACCACTGGTTGGGCTGGGGATGCGACCACAATAATTTCCCACTCTCGGCATCCAAGGCCAGAATAGATTCAGCGGTTTGGGTAAGCAAAATATCGCGGCCTTGGTGCTTGATAACATTAGGCGAGCAATAAGCACTTAGTTCGCCCTTGCCCTTGCTGGTCCAAATCATTTCGCCGCTGTCCTTGTCGAGAGCAATCACATTGTGTTCTTCGCCGCCCGGAGTGCAAAATATTTTATTGTCGAGAAAGGCCAGGTTTTCGGTCATCCCCCACTTTATGTTTCGGGCTCCGTATTTTTCGATCAAATCCACTTCCCAAATCACGGAACCATCTTTTGGGTTCATACTGAGAATTTTTCCCATGCCGCTTATCATGTACAATTTATTATCGTAAAAAAGCGGTGTGGTACGAGAGCCTTCGTAGCTTTCGGTCCATTCCTTGCCGTAGGAGGATTTCCAAAGCAAATTTCCGCTGTGGTCGAGGGCGTAAACAAAACCTTCGTCGCCATCGGCACCCGAGGTATAAATGGCATCATCGGTAAGGGCAACGGAGCTATAGCCATCGCCAAGATCATCAAAATGCCAGAGCAATTCGGGGCCATCGGCGGGCCAGGATTTTAAAAGTCCGGTTTCGGGATAAATGCCATTGCGCTCGGGGCCGCGCCATTGCCAGGCTTCCTGAGCCGTCAAAACAAAAGTAAAAAGCAGCGCTACAAGTGTGAGTGTGAAATTCTTCATCATCGATTGATATTTTCTTTATTAATATTTCAAAGTCCAATAATAAACGAAATCGGCTTAACAATCATCTTTTTACCTGGAATTTAGTTTTAGTCAAAATAAGAAAGTTGGCTTGTGGGTTTTTTAGCAAATAAAAACAAGCCCAGTCATTTCCCAAATTAATGAACCTTTCTGGCCAGGCGTGTACAAGGAATATATTTTAAATTTAGCACAGCATGAATATACAAATCCAGCGACGGCTCCTCGGCGGGGCAACATTTATCATTTCTCTCACAGTTTATTTACTCACCATCGAGCCTTCGGCCAGTTTTTGGGATTGCAGCGAGTTTATCGCCTGCGCCTATAAACTGGAAGTTGGTCATGCCCCCGGCGCTCCGGTTTACATGTTGTTGGGCAGGCTGTTTGGCTTGTTTGCCGGAGGAAATACACAACATGTTGCGTTGGCGATTAATGCCCTTTCTGCATTTGCGAGCGCACTTACGGTGATGTTACTCTTCCATATTATTTATTGGTTTTCGATAAAATTGTTTGCGAAAATTAATTCGGAAACATCCGCGCAAACAAAGCATTTTATTGCCATGGTGGCCGCGTTAACCGGTTCCTTAGCTTATGCCTTTACCGACAGCTTTTGGTTTTCGGCGGTCGAGGCGGAGGTTTATGCCCTGTCATCGCTGTTTTCGGCACTGGTGTTTTGGTGTATTATAAAATACGAGCAAGAACCTAAAGGCTGGAGCGAAAACCGATGGCTGGTATTGATTTTCTTTTTGTTGGGATTATCGGTGGGAATACACCTCTTGAATTTACTGGCCTTGCCAGCGATGGCTTTGGTAGTTTATTTTAAGCATTACAAGCATACAACTAAAAAAATGCTGGTTGCTGTTGGCTTATCTGCAGTTATGATTGTGGTTTTTATTTACGGAATCATCCCGGGTGTGGTAAAATCAGCGGCATATGTTGATCTGGCTTTCGTTAATAGTTTTAAACTGCCGGTTTATTCGGGGGCTTTGGCCTTTATTTTTTTGCTGATTGCCGGAATTGTTTTATCGATTCGTTTTGCAACTAAAACTAAAAAATACCTTTTGCGCTTTGGGCTGTTGCTGTTTTCGTTTTGGCTGATCGGATATTCTTCTTTTGCTGTTTTGGTAATTCGCTCGGCCGATAATCCCTTTGTTGACATTAACAATGTGGAAAATGTGTTTGCCCTGGTGGATTATTTAAACCGGGAGCAATACCCGCAAAGACCTCTGATTTACGGCAACAATTACAACTCACCAATTACAGCTTCCAGCAAGCGATTTACCTATAAACTTTATAACCAAAAGTATTTTAAAGACGAATTAAATCCAGCTTATGAATACGATGATAAAACCCTGAGTTTGTTTCCGCGCATGGCCAGTTTGGAGGCGCGTCACGCCGAGGCCTACCGCCAATGGGTGGATATAAAAGGCCGAAGCGTGAATGTTCCCGGAGCCGATGGAAACACGAAAACCCTGGTTGTTCCTACCTTTGCCGACAATTTCCGGTTCTTCGTCAAGTATCAGGTGGGATATATGTACCTGCGTTATTTTATGTGGAATTTCGCCGGAAGACAAAACGATAGCCAGGGTTATGGGGATAAGTTTTCAGGAAACTGGATTTCGGGCATTCCCCTCCTCGACAACTGGCGTTTGGGAAATCAAGACCAAATTTCCGATGATCTCAAAAATGATAAAACCCGAAACAGATATTTCCTTATTCCCCTGCTTGTTGGAATTATTGGTTTGCTATTTCATTTAAAACACGACAAGCAAAATTTTTGGGTAGCCTTTGCCTTGTTTTTCTTTACTGGCCCGGCCATTGTAATTTATCTCAACGAAGTGCCCATTACTCCCCGCGAGCGCGATTATGTGCATGTAGGCTCGTTTATGGTTTTTGCAATTTGGATAGGTCTGGGCGCGGCGGCAATGATGCTGGTTTGGTTGAAATATGTAAAAAATAAGTTCTTGACCTGGATTTCGCCAGCTCTCTTGCTTGTAATTGTTCCCGGATTGTTGATAAGCGAAAATTGGGACGACCACAACCGGTCGGGCAGGTATGCCGCCCGCGATTTTGGGAAAAACATGCTCAGTTCCTGCGCCCCAAACGCCATACTTTTTACCACCGCCGACAACGACACCTACCCGATTTGGTATTTGCAGCAGGTCGAAAACTACCGGCCCGATGTACGTCAGGTACTGGCCACCTTTTTGCCTATGGGCTGGTACAGCAATCAGTTAAACTATAATTATCCGGGCTGTGGAAGTATTCCGATTTCGTTTGCCGATGAGGAATTGCTGATGAAAACCAATCAATACTTTCCGGTAATGCCCCGCATCGACAGCTCGATAGATGTGAAAGACCTGGTGCAGTTTATCAAAAATCCCGATCAACGCACCCAGGTGCAAACCAACGATGGGGAGGTGCTGAATTTTATCCCGGGCAAAAAATTCTCACTCGCCGTGGATGCCGGGAATTTTTTGGCACAAAGCGATTATTTAGCAATGGATCTAAACGATGTTCCTTCAAAAATAAATTTCTCCATCAGCAAAAACTACCTGACTCGCGATGAGCTTTTGCTTTTGGATATCCTGGCCAACAACAACTGGAAACGCCCGGTTTATACCATTTACCCCTCGCTGTTTAGCGAAATTGGCCTGGCGGATTATTTGCACCGCGAGGGCATGGTATTTCGTTTGCTCCCGTACAAAAACTCGAATACTCTACATGACCGAAAAACCTTTGCCCTTCATCAGTTCGAGCTTCTTAGCCATAACTTTGCCTGGGGAAATATTTTCGACCCGGAGGTATTTATCGATCACACCACAAAGCAAATGGTTGCGGCTTTCCGGTTCAGGCAAATGTTTGCCGAGGTGGTTAACAAATTAATTAGGGTAGGTGAGAACGAAAAAGCGGAGATTTTGATTGATCTGGCGCAAAGCATTTTTCCTGATCGCAAAATTCCGTACGATTATTTTTCGGCAGATTTTGCCCGGGCATATTACCAAATTGACGCAACTAAAAAGGCGGATTTACTGGTTGAGGATATTTATAGATCGGCAAGCGAAAACCTGGATTATTACCTGCAGGGAAAATCTCCAAACCGAAACACCATGAACAATGAAGCACAGTTGCAGGCCTATTTGATGCAGGAGATGATTCGCATTAGCGGGAAATACAACAAGGATTTGGAGGGGAGATTACGGGAGAATTTTGAAAGGACTTTTTAAAAATTATTGTTTGTAAATATGGCCGTGAGGTTTTATTCATCTATTGTGCCAAATTCATGGATTGATTCAGCAACTCGACATTGAAGCTGATTTTGGCGTTCAATGCCTTGAATACTTTAATAATTGTTTCAAATCGTGCATCGGTGAGATTGTTTTCAATTTTGGAAATTTGAGCTTTTTGAACACCGACCAGTTAACCGAGTTGTCCTTGAGTAAGATTACGTTCCTTTCTGGCCTGTTTTATTGCCTGTCCAATCAAATCAAGTCTAAGCTCATTTTCATAGTTTTCTCTTTTTTCAGTTCCTCTTTTCCCAAGATATTTGTCTTTAACTTCATCAAAAGTGAATGTTTTCATAGTGCCTGATTTTTTTCGTTAAAATACTCAGACCTCCTGACCTGTGCTTGATTTCCAGATAGTTTAGGAGCCTTTGCTCGCAAAACAAAATGTCGTAGTTTTGCAACAAAATCTAACTAATATGCAAATGAAACTGCCGTTTTATCCGACCTC